>Ga0334883_1000157_pt1 | contig 126511 bp, 118 predicted proteins | sample GraSluR1_MG_6_FD_207230 | JGI IMG/M metagenome (GOLD analysis project Ga0334883, IMG submission 207230) | Sludge microbial communities from methane-producing bioreactor in Wageningen University, Netherlands - Granular Sludge_09_05-R1 | ecosystem: Engineered > Bioreactor > Anaerobic >... | reverse complement strand
ATCTTAAGACAACCTCTAATTTTTCTTCTACACTTTTTGGACTTCTTTTGGACATACGAAAACCCCTCATAGTTTCTAGTGAAATGTTTTTGTTATTTCACTGTCCACTATAAGGGGAGTATATCATGTCGAGGTTGGTTTTTCTGGTCAGATTTTGTGTTTTACTGACCCTAAACCGTAGATAAGATTAATAGCTCTGCTATGTTTCAAAAAAACTTATGAAAACGTGTTTTTGGGAAAATCAAACTTATATCCTATCTTTTTAAAGGGCTTTATGTTAAACTAGAAAAGTTGTGAAAATGTCGCAACAATAAGTTTAATAAGGCAGCTTCGCACTGCCCTTTAGAAAAGAGAAACATTGAAATTTACAGAACTTAATTTATCTGAAACTATCCTTACAGCCGTGGAAAAAGCAGGCTTCGTTGAGCCATCACCAATCCAAGAATTAACGATTCCATTGGCTCTTGAAGGTAAGGACGTTATCGGACAAGCACAAACAGGAACAGGGAAAACAGCCGCTTTTGGTCTACCTACCCTTAATAAAATTAATACAAACCATAACTATGTTCAAGCACTTGTTATCGCACCAACACGTGAATTAGCAGTGCAATCACAAGAAGAACTTTTCCGTTTTGGCCGTGATAAGGGTGTTAAAGTCCGCTCAGTATACGGTGGATCTTCTATTGAAAAACAAATTAAAGCCCTTCGTTCAGGTGCCCACATTGTTGTTGGTACGCCAGGTCGCTTACTTGACTTGATCAAACGTAAAGCTTTGAAACTTGAAAATGTTGAAACATTAATCCTTGATGAAGCTGATGAAATGCTTAACATGGGATTCTTGGAAGATATTGAAGCAATCATCAGCCGTGTGCCAGAAAGCCGTCAAACTCTTCTCTTCTCGGCAACAATGCCAGAGCCAATCAAACGTATTGGTGTGAACTTTATGAAAAATCCTGAGCATGTTAAGATTGCTGCTAAGGAATTGACAACTGAATTGATTGACCAATACTATCTTCGTGTCAAAGAAAATGAAAAATTTGACACAATGACTCGTCTTATGGACGTTGATCAACCCGAATTGTCAATTGTTTTCGGTCGTACTAAACGTCGTGTTGATGAGTTGACACGTGGTTTGAAATTGCGTGGTTTCCGTGCAGAAGGTATCCATGGTGACCTTGACCAAGGAAAACGTCTTCGTGTTCTTCGTGATTTTAAAAATGATAACCTTGATATCCTTGTTGCAACTGACGTTGCGGCACGTGGACTTGATATTTCAGGTGTTACACATGTCTATAACTACGATATTCCACAAGATCCAGAGAGCTATGTTCATCGTATCGGTCGTACTGGTCGTGCTGGAAAATCAGGTCAGTCTATCACTTTCGTTTCTCCAAACGAAATGGGATACCTTGCAATCATTGAAAACTTGACTAAGAAGCGCATGAAAGGTCTTAAACCTGCAACAGCAGAAGAAGCCTTCCAAGCTAAGAAAAGAGTTGCCCTCAAGAAAATTGAACGTGATTTTGCTGATGAAACAATTCGTGCAAACTTTGAAAAGTTCAAAGGCGATGCTGTTAAATTAGCTCAAGAATTCACACCAGAAGAATTAGCACTTTACATCTTGACTTTGACTGTTCAAGATCCAGATACTCTTCCAGAAGTGGAAATTGCGCGTGAAAAACCATTACCATTTAAACCATCAGGTTCAGGTTTTGGTGGTAAAGGCGGACGTGGTCGTAACGATCGTAACCGTGGCGGACGTGATAATGACCGTCGTCGTGGTGGCTATCGTGGAGATCGCAACCGTGATCGTGACGATCGTGATGGCGGACGTCGTGACTTTAAACGTAAGTCTAACAAAAACCGTAAAGACTTCGAAAATAAAGATAATAAACGTCCACACCGTACATCAAGTGAAAAGAAAAACGGCTTTGTTATTCGTAACAAAGGCGAAAGATAAGCACTGAACATCCTGCAAGAGCAGGGTGTTTTTTCTTATTCAAACTGACGCTTAAATTCAGAGAAAGTCAAAAAGATACATCGTCAGTTTCGACTTGCCCTAGCCTAGTACTGCCTTTGTCACACTGGTTGTCTGATTTTAATTTTATTTGATTTTCAATGAGTATTAGATGTTCTCTAATCATGCCATCTGACCTAAATTGTGGTAAAATTAAACATATGGAGAAACGTATTAAAGAGCTGGTTGCATTGCTCAATCAGTACCGAAATGAATATTACACTTTGGATAATCCCTCTGTTTCAGATAGTGAATATGACAAGCTTTACCGTGAGTTGGTAGAGCTTGAAAAACAGAACCCAGAGCTTATTTTAGCAGATAGTCCCACTCAGGCAGTTGGTGATGTCATCTTAGAAGGTTTTGAAAAGTATCAGCACGAAACCCCACTTTATAGCTTACAAGATGCTTTTTCACATGAGGAATTGCTTGCTTTTGACCGTCGAGTTAAAGGTGAGTTCCCTGATGCCAGTTATATGGCAGAATTGAAAATAGATGGCTTATCAGTATCCCTAGTTTATGTTGACGGTAAATTAATAACTGGAGCCACTCGTGGTGATGGTTCTGTTGGTGAAAACATTACCGAAAACATCAAGCGAATTAAGGATATTCCTCATCAACTTGAAGAACCTCTTACCATAACTGTTCGTGGGGAAGCCTATCTTCCTCGTGCATCCTTTGATCGTATCAATCAGGAGCGCAGAGATACTGGCCAGGCAGAATTTGCTAATCCGCGTAATGCAGCAGCAGGAACATTACGTCAGTTGGACACATCAGTAGTTGCCAAGCGTGGTTTAGCCACCTTCCTCTATCAAGAGGCCAGTCCGACAAGTCGCTTGACCCAAGATGATGTCCTTCGAGAACTGACTGACTATGGCTTTTCTGTCAATTCAAGACGAATTGTCACGGCATCAATGGATGACATTTGGACATTTATTGAGGAAATTGCCACTGAAAGGGATAGTCTCCCTTACGATATTGATGGTATTGTTATCAAGGTTAACAGCTTAGCTATGCAAGAGGAGCTTGGCTTTACAGTCAAAGCTCCACGCTGGGCTATTGCTTATAAATTCCCTGCCGAGGAAAAAGAAGCAGAGCTTCTATCGGTTGATTGGACAGTTGGGCGTACTGGAGTCGTAACGCCAACTGCCAATCTAAGTCCAGTTCAGTTAGCTGGAACAACAGTCAGTCGAGCAACGCTTCATAACGTGGACTATATTGCTGAAAAAGACATCCGTATTGGTGATACGGTGGTTGTCTACAAAGCGGGTGATATCATTCCAGCTGTGCTACACGTGGTAGCAAGTAAGCGTAACAAGCAGGAACCAATGCCAATTCCTGAGACATGTCCGTCCTGTCAGAGTGAGCTCATTCATTATGAGGATGAGGTTGCCCTTCGTTGTATTAACCCACTTTGTCCTGCACAAATCTTGGAACGTTTGGCTCATTTTGTTAGTCGTGATGCCATGAATATTGCGGGGCTTGGTCCATCAGTCATGGAAAAATTGTTCAAGGCTGGTTTAGTTCATGATGTTGCTGACTTGTATAAGCTGAAAGAAGAAGATTTCTTGACATTAGATGGTATCAAGGAAAAATCTGCTGAAAAATTCACTGCTGCGATTCAGGCTTCAAAAGGAAATTCTGCTGAGAAACTATTGTTTGGACTAGGGATTCGCCATGTTGGGGCTAAAGTCAGTCGTCAGCTTTTGGAAACCTTTGGTGACATTGACAGCTTGGCTCAAGCGGATACTGAAGCAATTGCTGCAATCGATGGACTTGGCGGTGCAGTTGCACAATCCCTGCGCAGCTATTTTGCCAAAGAAGAAGCAGAGAAACTCCTAGAGGAGTTTAAGACTGCGGGTCTGAATCTAGCCTTTCTTGGTCAAAGAGCGCAAGCTGACGCTCAGTTGTCAGGCTTGACGGTTGTTTTAACAGGGAAGTTAGAGCGATTGACTCGAAATGACGCTAAGGAAAAATTGCAAAATCTAGGAGCAAAAGTTACGGGCTCTGTTTCTAAGAAAACAGATATCCTTGTTGCGGGCAGTGATGCAGGTTCAAAATTAGATAAGGCCCAAGCACTTGGAATTGAAATTCGAGATGAGGCTTGGTTAGAAAGTTTATAATTGAGGAAATAATATGGTAAGTCATCAAAAACGTGCACGTTTAATCTACAATCCGACCTCTGGCCAGGAAATTATGAAGAAAAATGTTGCGGAAGTGTTAGATATTTTAGAGAGCTATGGCTATGAAACATCTGCCTTTCAGACAACTCCAGCACAGAATTCGGCTAAAGATGAAGCAACACGGGCAGCTCTGGCTGGATTTGACTTAATCATCGCTGCTGGGGGAGATGGAACAATCAATGAGGTTGTCAATGGGATTGCTCCTCTTGAGAAACGACCTAAAATGGCCATTATTCCAACAGGTACAACTAACGATTTCGCCCGCGCTCTTAAAATTCCACGCGGAAATCCCATTGAAGCAGCTAAAATTATTGGTAAGAACCAACGTATTAAAATGGATATTGGTAAAGCATATGACAATACCTATTTCATTAACATCGCAGCAGCTGGGTCCTTCACAGAATTGACTTATAGTGTGCCAAGTCAGCTTAAGACAATGTTCGGGTACCTAGCTTATTTAGCGAAAGGTGTGGAACTTTTACCGCAAGTAAGCAAGGTTCCAGTTCGTCTTCGTCATGAAGAAGGTGTCTTTGAAGGCGACGCTTCAATGATTTTTGCAGCAATTACAAATTCTGTAGGTGGATTTGAGCAAATTGCACCAGATGCCAAACTGGATGATGGGAAATTTACCCTCATCGTTGTTAAAACAGCTAATCTAATTGAAATTCTCCATTTGATTCGCCTAGTATTAGATGGCGGAAAACATATTAATGATAAGCGAGTTGAATATATTAAAACAAGCTTTATCGAAATTGAACCTTTATCTAATGAGCGCATGATGATTAATCTAGATGGTGAATATGGAGGTGATGCGCCAATACGATTGGAAAATCTTAAAAATCATATTACCTTTTTTGCCAATACGGATGAAATTTCTGACGATGCTTTGATGTGGGATCAGGAAGAACTTGCCCTTGAAGCTATCGCACAGAAATTTGCCCATGAAGTAGAAGACTTAGATGCAGAGTTAGGGGAGTGAGTGCGTATGGAAAATGCTGTAATTGTGCATTACCATAGCCGACATGGGAATTACTTTGAACTTAGCCTCTGGCAATGGCAGGATGGTCATATAGGAAGCGATGCCTACTTTTCACGATTCGATAGTTTTGGAGCAGTCGCTTATCTCACTTATCCTGCTTCCTATTTTTTGAGCCATGTCTATGCTATGGTAAAAAATCAAAATTGGAGCCACAAAACCGCTGATTTTCGTATTAATCGCAATAGTGGTATTCCAAGAACTGAGGTTTGGATTGTTGATGGAGATGATACTCTCTATTATTCTCGACAAGCTGCAGTAGCTAGTCACGCTTATGGTCGACGTCAGCCTCATGCTTTTGAAATGGCTGTTAATAGCAAAGCTTTTGACAGCAAATGGGGATTTGATGGATGGCTAGGGTGCCATTACAATCAAACCCATACTGAATTCAGACTGTGGGCACCAACTGCTGAGAGAGTAGAGCTAGTTTTATATCATTCTACAGATGAAAAAGCTAGTGTTGAACGTGTCCTACCTATGGTTAGAGGAAACGAAAGTGATCTTGAGGACCATAAAAAGAATACTGTAGGTGTGTGGTTTGAGACCATTCAGGGAGACTTGAACTACCAAGCTTATGCTTATCGAGTATATTATCGCAAACGCACCTTTAAAGACACTAGAGATCCTTATGCCATTGCAACAACTGCTAATGGTAAGCGATCAATTGTCATTGCGACAGACCATTTGACACCTAAGGGATTTTCTGTAAAACACGGCGAAGAAGCTACTTGGCGTTTGAGTAATCCCAATAAGGCAGTCATATATGAAATGCATATACGAGATTTCTCAAAGTCTAGCACATCAGGTGTCAAACTCGAGAACCGAGGGAAATTCTTAGGCACAATTGAGACAGGAACCGAAAATCAATTTGGTGACACGACTGGATTTGATTATGTCAAAGAACTAGGAGTAACCCACATTCAGCTACAGCCAATTTTTGATCACCATCAGATTTTTGATGAAGCTGGGAACTATATCTATAACTGGGGCTATGATCCTGAAAACTTTAATGTTCCAGAAGCGAGTTTTACTAGCAATCCCCATGAGCCAGCTACTCGTATCCTAGAATTAAAAACAATGATACAGGCCTATCATGATGCAGGTATTGGTGTCATCATGGATGTAGTCTACAATCATACTTTTTCATCTCGTGATTCAGCCTTTCAGTTGGCTGTTCCAGATTATTACTATCGAATGAATCCAGATGGTTCCTTTCAAGATGGTTCAGGCTGTGGCAATGAAATGGCTAGTGAGAAAGAAATGTATCGAAAATACATGATCGATTCTATTCTCTACTGGACTCAAGCCTATAATATTGATGGTTTCCGCTTTGATTTGATGGGACTTCATGATATTGATACCATGAATCTCATTCGCCAGGAGCTTGATAAAATTGATCCTAACATTCTTATGTATGGCGAAGGTTGGGATATGGGAACTGGCTTGATGCCTGAGCAAAAGGCTAAAAAGGGCAATGCTGCCTTGATGCCGAACATTGGCTTTTTTAACGACGATCAACGCAATGCTGTTAAAGGTGCCGAAGTATATGGTGATTTCAAACGAGGTTTCGTCTCTGGAGCACCAGAGGAAGAAAAAGTAGCAAAAGCTATTCTTGGCAGTGATGAATTAGTCCATTATCTAGCACCAAATCAAGTTCTTAACTATGTGGAAGCTCACGATAATTATAATCTTAATGATTTACTCTTAGAATTACATCCAAATGATAGAAGAGATCAGCATATTAGACGTGTCGAAGTGGCAACTGCTATGAATATTCTGATGCAAGGGATGAGCTTTATGCAGTTAGGACAAGAATTTCTTAGAACAAAATTATATCCAACTGGCCCAGAGGGTGAACTAACCCATGCTGATAAGGAAAGAGCCATGAATTCTTATAACGCTCCGGATAAAGTCAACAAGGTAAATTGGCGTCATGTGACCTATTATAAATCAACGATAGACTTTGTGAAAAAAATCATTAAAATGAAAACACAAACGCCATATTTTTCATATCAGACTTTTGAAGAAATCAGACGTCACATTTATGTTGATAGCGCGGTTTCAGGCTCTGGAGTGGTTTCTTTTATCATTCAAAACAAGAAGAAATGGAAAGTCATTTTCAATGTTTCTGGGAACCGCTTGCAATTAGAGAATTATAATGATATAATATTGTCAAATGATGAGAGCTATCAAAATGGTCAAGGCAAGGTTGATGATTTGACAGCTGTGGTCCTTGATATCACGGAATAACCTGAGGTTTCTCAGGTTATTTTTGTTTATTTGAAGTTTTTTATTATTTTTTATTTTTATTAAATTGTTTGAATTTAATGAAAAATCGCTGTTTTTTAGTCATTTTAACTTTTTTAAGAAAAAGATGAGATGCGGGGATTTTAGAAAGGGTGATGCAATGGATAAAAATGAAGCGCTCTACACCTTCGGGACAGGAGAGAACTTTCATATCCAAAATTACTTTGGTGTTCATAGAGACCACGAAGGTGATGAGCTAGGTTATGTTTTTAGAGTGTGGGCTCCGAATGCTGAAGATGTTCAGTTAATTGGTGATTTCACGGATTGGAAGGATAATCCACTTCCAATGACTAAAAACGAAGCTGGCGTTTGGGAAGTTTTTACGACACTAGCAAAAGAGGGTCAAATTTACAAGTATTTGGTCAAACGACAAGGTGGACAAGTTGTTGAAAAAATGGACCCAGTAGCACTTTACTTGGAAGAACGTCCAGGTACCGGAGCTATTGTTAGAACACTGGAGGATAAAAAATGGAAAGATGGTCTTTGGATGGGTCGTCGAAAACGTTTTGGATTCAAACATCGTCCAGTCAATATTTATGAAGTCCATGCAAATTCTTGGAAAAAAGATGAGGATGGCAAAGCGTATGGATTTGCTCAGCTCAAGGAAGAACTGATTCCTTATCTTGTCAAAATGAATTATACTCACGTTGAATTTATGCCGGTCATGGCACATCCTCTGGGGATGAGTTGGGGCTATCAGCTTATGGGCTACTTTGCCTTCGAGCACACTTATGGGACACCAGAAGAATTTCAAGATTTTGTTGAAGCTTGTCACCAAAATAATATTGGAGTTCTTGTCGACTGGGTACCAGGTCATTTTACGCAGAATGATGATGCACTAGCTTACTATGATGGCACGCCAACATATGAATATCAAGATCATCATCGTGCTCACAACTATCGTTGGGGTGCTCTCAATTTTGACCTTGGTAAGAACCAGGTACAATCATTCTTGATTTCAAGTGCTCTCTTCTGGATTGAATTTTACCATATTGATGGCATTCGTGTTGATGCTGTTAGTAACATGCTCTATCTTGATTATGATGATGGTCCATGGGCCCCAAATCAATTTGGAGGTAACCGCAATATTGAAGGCTATAATTTCTTGCGCCGTCTAAATAGTGTGGTTAAACACCGTCATCCAGATGTCATGATGATTGCTGAAGAATCAACTGCAGCAACACCAATTACTAAGCCGCTGAATGAAGATGGCTGCGGTTTTGATTATAAGTGGAACATGGGATGGATGAATGATATCCTCAGATTCTTTTCTGAAGATCCTATTTATCGCCAATATGATTTCAACTTGGTTACCTTTAGTTTCATGTATGCGTTTAATGAAAACTTTATCTTACCATTCTCACACGATGAGGTTGTCCATGGTAAGAAGAGCATGATGCATAAAATGTGGGGTGACCGTTATAATCAATTTGCTGGTTTACGTACCCTTTATGCTTACCAAATCTGTCATCCAGGTAAAAAACTTCTCTTTATGGGCTCAGAATTCGGTCAGTTCTTGGAATGGAAATACGATCATGAATTAGAATGGGATAACCTAAAAGAAGAAGACAAACTTAATTTGAAGATGCAAGGTTTCACAAGTCATTTGAATCAGTTCTATAAAGATAACAAAGCCTTATGGCAAATTGATGATTCTTATGAAGGCTTAGAAATTATTGATGCTGACAACACAGCCGAATCTGTTTTATCAATAATCCGTAAAAATGATAAAGGTGATATGTTGGTCTGCGTCTTCAATATGACACCAGTAGAACGTAAAGACTTTACGATTGGTGTACCAATTGCTGGTATCTATGAGGAAGTATTGAATACTGAATTAGAGGACTTTGGTGGTGTATGGAAACAAGGAAATCCAGTTACACGAACACAGCCAGGACTTTGGAAAGATTATAAAAATACCCTCAGCTTTACACTTCCAGCGCTTGGTGCAAGTATTTGGAAAGTGAAACGTCGCTTAAAGAAATAACCCTTAGGAAAGGAAAACTACATGAAGAATGAAATGTTAGCTCTTATTCTCGCTGGAGGACAAGGGACTCGTCTTGGAAAATTGACTCAAAGCATTGCTAAACCTGCTGTTCAATTTGGAGGTCGCTATCGTATTATCGATTTCGCACTTTCAAACTGTGCTAACTCAGGGATTAATAATGTTGGTGTCATTACACAATATCAACCTCTAGCATTGAATAGCCATATTGGAAATGGTTCATCATGGGGACTTGATGGTATCAACTCAGGAGCAACAATTCTTCAGCCTTATTCAGCGACTGAAGGAAACCGTTGGTTCCAAGGTACCAGCCACGCTATTTACCAAAATATTGATTATATTGATTCTATTAATCCTGAGTATGTTTTGATTTTGTCAGGTGACCATATTTATAAAATGGACTATGACGACATGCTCCAAACACACAAAGACAATCAAGCTAGCTTGACTGTCGCAGTTATCGATGTTCCACTGAAAGAAGCAAGTCGTTTTGGTATCATGAATACTGATTCAAACGACCGTATTGTGGAATTTGAAGAAAAACCAGCTAATCCTAAATCAACAAAAGCTTCAATGGGTATTTATATCTTTGACTGGAAACGTCTTCGTACAATGCTTGTAGATGCTGAAAAGAACAATGTTGATATGTCAGACTTTGGTTCAAACGTTATCCCAGCTTACCTTGAAACAGGTGAACGTGTTTACACTTATAACTTCCAAGGTTATTGGAAAGACGTTGGTACCATTGAATCACTCTGGGAAGCAAACATGGAGTACATTGGTGAAGATAACGAGCTTCATAGCCGTGATCGTTCTTGGAAAATTTACTCTAAAAATTTGATTGCTCCACCTAACTTTATTACTGATACTGCAGACGTGAAAGACTCACTTGTTGTTGATGGCTGTTTTGTTTCAGGTAAAGTAGAACACTCTATCCTTTCAACAAATGTTCAAGTAAAAGAAGGAGCAGAAATCAAAGACTCCTTCATTATGAGCGGAGCGATTATTGGTGAGGGGGCTAAAATCACTCGTGCCATTGTTGGTGAAGGTGCAAAAATCGGCGACGGTGTCGTGATTGATGGAACAGATGAAGTACAAGTAATTGGTTATAATGAAGTAGTGGGGGTACCAAATGAAGATTGATAAATATTCTGCGATTCTTGGAAGTACAATTGGCTTTCATGAAATGGAAGGCTTAACAGACGAACGTCCATTGGCTAGCTTGCCATTTGACGGTAAATATCGTCTCATTGACTTCCAACTCTCAAATCTTGCGAATGCTGGAGTTCGTAGTGTTTATGGTATTTTCCGCGGTCAAAACATCCGCTCAATCTTTGACCATATTCGCTCAGGTCGCGAATGGGGACTTAATACATTGCTCAGCCATTATTTCCTTGGCTTCTACAATGCAGGTATCGGAGAAGAAACTGCGGATAAGGATTACTATGAGCAAATTTTGACATACCTCAAACGTTCAGGTTCAGACCAAACAATCTATATGTCATGTGATATTCTTTGTAACATTGATTTGTCACAAGTTATTCACTTGCACAATGTCAGCAACCGTAATATGACAGTAGTTTATAAGAAATTGCCAAAAGAGGCTATTTCATCTGCAAATGATATCTTGGAAGTTGACGAAAGTGATACTGTTACTGGTAACTGTGGTGCTTTCTCAGGTAAAGATACTGAAAAAATGTCTGCTGGTATCTATGTTGTTAATACACCATGGCTTATTGAAAAAATGGAACAGGAAGTTCAAGCTGAAAAACCGCGTAAACTTCGCTTCCTTCTTCGCGATTTGACTCCAACATCAAACACTTTGGCATTTGAATATACTGGCTATCTTGCTAATATCTCTTCAGTTAAAGCCTACTATGATGCCAATATGGATATGCTTGATTCTCACAAATTCTATTCACTTTTGTATTCAAACCAAAAAGTTTATACAAAAGTTAAGAATGAAGAATCTACCTATTTTGATAATGCATCAACTGTTAAGAACTCACAATTCGCATCAGGAAGCATTATTAAAGGTAATGTTGATCACTCAATCATTTCTCGTAATTGTCGTATTGCAGAAAACTCAAGTGTAATCAACAGTGTCATCTTCCCTAAAGCAATTATCGGTGAAGGTGCTGTTGTAGAAAATGCTATTGTTGATAAAGGTGTAACAATCGCTCCTGGCGTAACAATTCGTGGAACAAAAGAAAACCCTGTTGTTGTTGCAAAAGCTAGCGAAGTAGTTGAGGATATTATTAAATGAAAATAATGTTTGTTGCGGCAGAAGGTGCACCTTTTGCCAAAACAGGCGGCTTAGGGGATGTCATCGGGGCATTGCCTAAATCGCTTGTGAAAAATGGAAATGAAGTAGCAGTCGTTCTTCCTTATTACGATATGGTTGCTGCAAAATTTGGTGACCAAGTTGAAGATGTGCTCTATTTCTATACAGAATTAGGCTGGCGTCGAGCATATGTCGGCGTTAAACGTCTTGTTCGTGATGGTGTTGCCTTCTACTTTATTGATAATCAAGATTACTTCTTCCGTGGAAGAGTCTATGGTGAATGGGATGATGGCGAACGTTTTGCCTTCTTCCAATTAGCTGCGCTTGAATTGATGGAGAAAGTTGACTTTATTCCAGATATTCTTCATGTGCATGATTATCACACAGCCATGATTCCATTCTTATTGAAGGAAAAATATCATTGGATTAATGCCTACAAGAACATTAAGACTGTATTTACAATTCATAACATCGAATTCCAAGGTCAGTTTGATCCAGGAATGTTGGGAGAACTTTTTGGTGTAGGTGCCGAACGTTATGAAGACGGAACTCTTCGCTGGAATGATTGTCTGAACTGGATGAAAGCAGCTGTTCTTTATTCTGATCGTGTTACAACCGTTTCTCCATCATATGCACAAGAGATTATGACACCTGAATTTGGTAAAGGTCTCGATCAAGTTATGCGTATGGAGTCAGGTAAATTGTCTGGTATTGTCAATGGTATTGATACAGACTTGTTAGATCCAGAAACTGACCCTTATCTTGTTGCTCACTTCTCAGCAGATGACCTTTCAGGTAAAGCTAAAGATAAAGCAGCTCTCCAAGAACGTGTAGGACTGCCAGTTCGCTCAGATGTACCTTTGATAGGTATTGTATCTCGTTTGACAGATCAAAAAGGTTTTGATCTTGTTGTCAACGAGTTGAACAACATCTTACAAAATGACTTGCAAGTAGTTGTTTTGGGAACAGGTTATGCTGATTATGAAAATGCCTTTGCTTGGTTTGGTCATAATTATCCTGAAAAGATGTCAGCAAATATTACCTTCGACCTAGAATTAGCACAGCAGATTTATGCTGCTTGTGATATCTTCTTGATGCCATCTGCTTTTGAACCTTGTGGTTTGTCTCAAATGATGGCTATGCGCTATGGAACACTTCCTTTAGTTCATGAGGTCGGCGGTCTTCGAGATACTGTTATTCCTTACAATCGTTATGAAAAAACAGGAACAGGATTCACCTTTAATAATTTCTCAGGCTACTGGTTAACAACTACCTTGAGCCTAGCATTAGATGTATACTACAATCACAAAGAAGACTGGCAAATGTTACAACAAAATGCTATGTCTACTGATTTCTCTTGGGATACCGCAAGTCTTGCCTACGAGGATCTTTACAAAGGTCTTTAAAAACTTGCAGTTCTTATTTTAAATGGAGTAATGAGCCCTTGTGACTGGGAGATGTGCTTATATGGCTATGAAAAAGAAATGCTTTTTTGAAAGTAATTTGTATTTGTAGCCAATAAAGACTCTTCAACCAGCCAACAAAGGCTCTTTGTACAAAAATGAAAACCATAAAACGAAAGGAATTTCATGCAACTCACTAAAGAACAATTTATTCGTGACTTCAAGGATACACTTCACGAGGAGCAACTCGTAAAAGTTCCGGCCGCAACGCCGTCAGAATTATTTACAACTTTAGCAAAATTAATTCGTAAATACTACACAAGCACTTGGTTAGATCGCAATCATGCTCTTTCAGATAATAAGCAAAAAATTGCTTATTATTTCTCAATTGAATTCCTGCCAGGTCGTATGCTTGAAACTAACCTCTTGAACTTGGGGATTCTTGACCTAGTTAAAGAAGGCTTTGCTGATTTAGATGTTGATTTTGAAGCAGTTAAAACTGCTGAGCATGATATGGCCTTGGGGAATGGCGGTCTCGGACGCTTGGCAGCAGCCTTCATGGATTCATTAGCAACTACTGGATATCCTGGTTTTGGTAATGGGCTCCGCTATAAATATGGTCTTTTTAAACAACGTATCGTAGATGGTTACCAAGTAGAACTTCCAGATTCTTGGTTTGGTTCAATTGGTAATGTTTGGGAAGTACGTAAAGACCATGATATTGTTCAAGTAAAACTCTTTGGTAACGCCTATCTTCAGCCAAATGAAGAAGGAAAACTTGTTCCAGTTTATGATGGCGCGCAAGTTCTGAATGCTGTACCTTATGATGTTCCACAAATTGGTTTTGAAAATGGTGTTATTAATAACCTTCGCCTTTGGGATGTTGAAATTCCAGAGGAATACGAGCTCAATTATCCAACGATTGATGCTTTGCGTACTGTTCGTGACATCACTTCAACACTTTACCCAGATGATTCTAACTTTGAAGGAAAACAACTTCGCCTTGTTCAAGAATACTTCATGACAAGTGCTGGACTTCAAACAATCATCAAATCTTACCTTAAACAAGGTCTTCCATTGGAACAAATCCATGAGAAAGTATCTGTTCATATCAACGATACTCACCCTGCGGTAGCACCAGCAGAATTCATGCGTCTTTTGGTTGACGAGTATGGTTTGAATTGGGATGCAGCTTGGAACGCAACTGTTCAGACCATGTCCTATACTAACCATACTATCTTGTCAGAAGCTCTTGAAAAATGGGATGCCTCACTCTTCAAGCACGTATTACCACGCGTTTATCAAATCGTTCTTGAAATTGATAATCGTTTCGTTGCTGAAATGGCAAATAAAGGTGTCGACCCTGCTGTTATTGAAAACACACGTATCGTTAAAGATGATCAAATCCACATGGCTAACCTTGCAATTATCGGTGGTCATTCTGTCAATGGTGTTGCAAAACTCCATACAGAGCTTTTGAAAGAAGATACACTTCACGACTTCTACACACTTTACCCTGAAAAATTCAATAACAAGACAAATGGTATCGTTCAACGTCGTTGGACACAGATTTCTGCACCAGAATTGTCTAAAGCTATTGATGAAACTATCGGTAAAGAATGGCGTAAAGACATCCATGAACTCCGTAAACTCAATGATTTTGTTGATGACAAAGCGGTACTTGAGAACTTCTATCAAGTTAAACAAGAAGCTAAGGCTCGTCTTGCTGCCTTCATCAAAGAATCTACAGGAGTGGAAGTATCAACAGAAGCTATCTTTGACGTTCAAGTTAAACGTCTCCATGCCTATAAACGTCAATTGCTTAATGTTATGCACATCGTCAAACTTTATAATGATTTGAAAGACAATCCTGATAAAGATATGGTGCCACGTGTATTTATCTTTGGAGCAAAAGCTGCGCCGGGTTACCATTTTGCAAAATCAGTTATCAAGATTATCAATGAATTAGCTAATCTTATAAACAATGATGAAAGCCTACAAGGTAAATTGAAAGTCGTTTTCCTAGAAAACTACCGTGTTAGCCTTGCTGAAATAATCATTCCTGCGGCTGACGTTTCTGAACAAATCTCTTTGGCTTCTAAAGAAGCATCAGGTACATCAAACATGAAATTCATGATGACTGGTGCCATTACCTTAGCCACATTGGATGGAGCTAATATCGAAATCAAAGATGAAGTTGGGGATGAGAACATCATCATTTTCGGTATGGATAAAGATGAGGTTTACCGCCACTATGCTACCCATGATTATTATTCACGTGGTATTTATGAGTCAAATCCAGTCATCCGACGTGTTGTTGATTCATTTGTAAATGGTACGATTCCAAATATCCAAAATGAAGGTATGGAAATCTATGAAGCTCTCATTACTCATAATGATGAATATTTCTTGCTAGAAGATTTCCCAGCTTATGTGGAAGCTCAAGAACGAATTGATGCTCTTTATCGTGATCGCCAAACATGGTCACGTATGGCACTTCGTAACATTGCAAACTCAGATAAATTCACTTCTGATGATACCATCACAGAATATGCTGAAGAAATCTGGAAATTAAAAAAATAAGTCAGTTTGACTGAAATCCTATCTTAGATATCAAACAAGGTTAGTATTTAGTCTCCTTGACAAAGATCAATCAATGTAGAGGAGCGGTAGATGCCGTTCCTTTACTTTAATTTGAAAATTTATATGCTAATTCTTGTTTTCAAAAAATGGGAATTAATACGTTCAACTTAGTTTCTATTTTTTGAAGACGATATCTTGATAATCAGTTATACTTTTGTCGTTTATTATTAAATATGTAGAAAAAAGTCCTTTTTTGAATTTATAAAGTTCTAAGAAAGCGAAATCATTTCAGGAAATTCGTTGACTTTTCCAAAAAATAGGACTAAAATAGCTTGGTAAAAAAATTTAAAAGGAGAATTCATAATGAATTTAGGTATTTTGGCACTTGGTATTGCCTGTCTTGGTGTTGCGATTGGTGAAGGTTTTATGATCGGTAACATGATGAAATCCGCTGCTCGTCAACCAGAATTACTCGGTAAATTGCAGCCATTGATGTTCCTTGGAATTGCCTTCATGGAAGGTACTTTCTTCGTAACACTTGCCATGGCCTTTGTTCTTGGCTAGGGATAATTAATGTCAACTAACTAGAAAAGGAGGAAAGTCAGTTGGAAGAACATGCAAATCCTGTGCTAAGTCTTGGGCCCATTAACTTTGACTTAACGATTCTTGCCATGTCTGTTTTGACAGTCCTTGTCGTATTCATTCTTGTGTTTTGGGCAAGTCGTAATATGAAACTCAAACCCTCAGGTAAGCAAAACGTATTAGAGTTTCTTTATGAGTTTGTTTTTGGAGTTGCAAAAGACAATTTGGGTGAGCATTATGCTAAGAAATACATGCCTTTCTTATTCACCTTGTTTGCTTTTATTCTTTTGAGTAATAACCTTGGTTTGATGACTCATATTCAAAACAAGGAAGGTGGTTCTCTTTGGACATCGCCTACTGCCAATATGGCTTATGACTTTGGTCTTTCGTTTATTGTAACGGTAGTCTGTCATGTTGAAGGACTTAAAGAAAAAGGGTTAAAGGGTTATTTACAAGGATTCTTAGAACCAATTCCTGGTATGTTACCGATGAATATTCTTGAAGAAGTTACCAATTTTGTATCATTGGCTCTTCGTTTGTACGGTAACATTTATGCGGGTGAAATTTTGATAGGCTTATTGCTTAATCTTCGTAATGTTCATATAGCATGGGCTCCAATTTCATTTATCTTAATGCTAGTATGGATAGCCTTTTCAGTCTTTATTTCAAGTTTACAAGCTTACGTCTTTACCTTATTGACGTCAATGTATATTGGTAAAAAGGTTAATGGACATTAAGGTATAGAAGAGGAAAGAAATTTATGTTAAATGTATTTACGACTTTAGGAACAAGTACAATAGTAGGTAACTTAATAACTGTATCAGGTTCTTTTGTTCTTTTACTTGTTCTCATTCGCGTTTTTGCTTGGAAAAACATCACAGGAATTTTTGAAAAACGTGCAGACAAAATTGCCAGTGAACTAGATAAGGCTGAGGATGCAAAAATTGAGGCTCAAGAGTTGGTAAGACAAAGACAGACTCAACTTGATGATGTTAAAAATGTAGCAGATAAGATTATTCTCGAAGCAAAAAATAACGCTGAATCAATGAAATCTCGTATTATCGAAAACGCTGAAAATCAAGCAAGCGGCCTTAAGGCAAAAGCAAAGCTTGATATTGAAAAACAAAAAGCAGAAGCTTTAGTTGAAATGAGACATGAAGTGTCAGCTATTTCAATCGATTTAGCGCAAGAGATTTTAATGGAAGAGCTTACTCCAGATGCTCATAGTCAGTTAATTGAACGCTATTTGAATAATTTAGGTGAGTAACATGAGTAATAATAAAATAGTGAGTATAAGAAAGTATCGTCAAGATCTTATTGAGAGAGCTGAGAAAGAAAATAGCTTGGATGACTTACTATCTGATGTTAATGAGCTTGTTAAGTTGTTTCAAATTAGAGGTCTTGAGGATTTCTTCTCTAGGACATCAGTTGCTGATAGCGAAAAATTTAAATTAGTAGTGCTCATTCAGGGAGAATGTTCAGAAATTCTTGATCAGTTTTTCACTCAAATTACCACTAATGGTGATTATGATCTTTTGTATGATGTCTTACTAGATGTTCTCTACCAGTCACAATTTGTTACTGGTGAATTTGATTTATCTATTAAAACAGTTGTACCAATTACAGAAGAGCAAAGAGAACGTATGCTTAGACTAGCTCAGAAGAAACTTCGAATTCAAATCAGACAGATTGACGAGGTTATTGATCCATCTATCCTAGGTGGCTTTATTTTAGAGGCTAATCATAAAGTGATTGATGCGAGTGTTAAGACACAATTACAAAAAGCAAGAAACAAAATTTTATAGAAAGTGGTGTTATTTTGGCAATTGATTTACAGGAAATTTCTGAAGTAATTAAAAAGCAGCTAGATACCTTCAAACCACATTTCGATATCACAGAGACAGGTGTTGTTACCTATGTTGGTGATGGTATTGCGCGTGCGCAAGGTCTTGAAAATGCTATGAGTGGTGAACTTCTTGTGTTTTCAAACGGTGCATATGGAATGGCACAAAACCTTGAAGCCACTGATGTTGGTATTATCATTCTAGGAGACTTCTCTGGCATTCGTGAAGGTGATGAAGTTAGACGAACTGGAAAAATCATGGAAGTACCAGTTGGGGATGCCCTAATTGGCCGTGTTGTTAACCCTCTTGGTATACCTGTGGATGGTCTTGGAGAAATCATGACTTCAAAAACACGTCCAGTTGAAGCACCGGCTCCTGGTGTTATGCAACGTAAATCGGTATCAGAACCTCTTCAAACAGGTTTAAAGGCCATTGATGCATTGGTTCCAATCGGACGTGGTCAGCGTGAATTGATTATTGGTGACCGTCAAACGGGTAAAACATCTGTAGCCATCGATGCTATTCTTAACCAAAAAGGACAAGATATGATTTGTATCTATGTCGCAATTGGTCAAAAGGAATCAACAGTTCGTACTCAGGTTGAAACGCTTCGTCAATACGGTGCCTTGGATTATACAATTGTTGTGACAGCCTCTGCATCACAACTATCTCCATTGCTTTACATCGCTCCATATGCAGGTGTAGCCATGGCAGAAGAGTTTATGTACAATGGTAAGCATGTCCTTATTGTTTATGATGATTTATCAAAACAAGCGGTAGCTTATCGTGAATTGTCCTTGCTTCTTCGTCGTCCACCAGGTCGTGAAGCATATCCTGGGGATGTTTTCTACTTGCATAGCCGTCTCTTAGAACGTTCAGCTAAAGTTTCTGATGCCCTAGGCGGAGGCTCAATTACAGCTCTGCCATTTATCGAAACACAGGCAGGTGACATTTCAGCTTACATCGCGACAAACGTTATCTCAATCACTGATGGTCAAATCTTCTTACAAGAAAATCTCTTTAACTCAGGTATTCGACCAGCCATTGATGCGGGATCTTCAGTTTCACGTGTTGGTGGGTCAGCTCAAATTAAAGCCATGAAAAAGGTTGCTGGAACATTGCGTTTGGACCTTGCTTCGTACCGTGAACTTGAAGCCTTTACGCAGTTTGGATCAGATTTGGATGCAGCCACTCAGGCTAAACTCAACCGTGGACGTCGTACAGTGGAAGTGCTTAAACAACCTCTTCATAAACCATTACCGGTTGAGAAACAGGTTCTTATCCTTTATGCACTTACACATGGTTTCTTAGATGATGTGCCGGTCAATGATATCTTAACCTTTGAAGAAGATATGTATTCATATTTTGATTTACACTATAGCGATCTTTTTGAAATCATTAGAACAACTAAGGATCTTCCGGAAGAAGCTCAGCTAGACCAAGCTATTCAAGCCTTCAAAGATCAAGCGAAATTCGGTTAATAGGAGGGTGCTTATATGTCAGGCTCTCTTAGTGAAATTAAATCTAAAATTGTTTCGACACAAAAAACAAGTCATATTACTGGAGCCATGCAGATGGTTTCTGCCAGTAAGCTGACGAAAGCAGAACAAGCAGCCAAAGATTTTCAAGTCTATGCTTCAAAAATTCGTCAAGTGACGACAGATTTGTTGCATTCTGAGTTGACGCAAGGTTCGACTAATCCCATGCTTGCTAAGCGACCAGTTAAGAAAACAGGCTATATCGTGATTACATCTGATAAAGGTCTGGTTGGTGGCTACAATTCCAAAATCCTCAAGGCTATGATGGATATTGTAGAAGAATACCATCCAGAAGGAGATTATGCGATTGTTTCAATTGGTAGCATTGGATCAGATTTCTTCAAAGCACGTAAAATGAATGTCTCATTTGAGTTGCGTGGTTTAGAGGATCATCCAACTTTTGAACAGGTTAGTCAAATCATCTCACAATCGGTAGAAATGTACAAAAATGAGTTCTTTGATGAGCTTTATGTTTGTTACAATCACCATGTTAACAGCTTGACAAGCCAGGTTCGTGTGCAGCAGATGCTTCCTATCACTGACTTGGATGCTGATGAATCAGAAGAACCAGCTTCAGCAAACTTTGAATTGGAACCTAGTCGTGAAGCTATTTTGGAACAATTGCTTCCGCAGTACACAGAAAGTGTTATTTACGGAGCTATTGTTGATGCTAAAACAGCTGAACACGCTGCAGGTATGACTGCTATGCAGACAGCTACAGATAATGCTAAGAATGTTATTAATGAATTAACAATTCAGTACAACCGTGCCCGTCAGGCATCAATTACACAAGAAATTACAGAAATTGTTGCGGGTGCTAATGCACTGGAATAGGTTAGTTAATTTGAATTTCTGGCTTAGAAATATAAAAGCCTGAAACAAAACTAGTTCAGGCATATCATATAGGGTATTATTATGCCCGACCTTGCAGGGGTGAGATGGCAAATACTATTTCATTTGAAATATGATTTTGTCTCACTCTCTAAAAATCATAGAGGAGAATTAAATGAGCTCAGGCAAAATTGCTCAGGTAGTCGGACCAGTCGTTGACGTCGTATTTGAGACGGGCGACAAACTTCCTGAGATTAATAATGCGTTGATTGTTTATAAAAATGGCGATAAAGCACAAAAAATCGTTCTCGAAGTTGCACTTGAACTTGGAGATGGCATAGTGCGTACCATTGCTATGGAATCAACCGATGGGCTTACACGTGGACTTGAAGTTTTCGATACTGGCCGAGCAATTAGTGTACCAGTTGGTAAAGAAACTTTAGGTCGAGTCTTCAATGTTCTAGGGGATACAATTGACCTTGAAGAACCTTTCGATGAAGATATAGCGCGTGAGCCAATTCATAAAAAAGCACCTTCTTTTGATGAACTATCAACATCATCTGAAATTCTTGAAACAGGTATCAAGGTTATTGACTTGCTTGCCCCTTACCTAAAAGGTGGTAAAGTTGGGCTCTTTGGTGGTGCCGGAGTTGGTAAAACTGTCCTTATCCAAGAATTGATTCACAACATTGCCCAAGAACACGGTGGTATTTCAGTATTTACTGGTGTTGGGGAGCGTACTCGTGAAGGGAATGACCTTTACTGGGAAATGAAAGAATCTGGCGTTATTGAGAAAACTGCCATGGTATTTGGTCAGATGAATGAACCACCTGGAGCACGTATGCGCGTTGCCCTTACTGGTTTGACAATCGCTGAATATTTCCGTGATGTAGAAGGACAAGACGTACTTCTTTTCATCGACAATATCTTCCGTTTCACTCAAGCGGGTTCTGAGGTATCTGCCCTTCTAGGCCGTATGCCTTCAGCCGTTGGTTACCAACCGACACTTGCTACTGAAATGGGACAATTGCAAGAGCGTATTACCTCAACTAAGAAAGGTTCTGTTACATCAATTCAAGCCATTTACGTGCCTGCCGATGACTACACTGACCCAGCGCCAGCAACTGCCTTCGCTCACTTGGATTCAACGACCAACTTGGAACGTAAATTGACACAGATGGGTATTTATCCAGCGGTGGATCCATTAGCCTCATCTTCACGTGCCCTTGCCCCTGAAATTGTTGGTGAAGAGCATTACCAAGTGGCAACAGAAGTACAACGTGTTCTTCAACGTTACCGTGAGTTGCAAGATATCATTGCCATTCTTGGTATGGATGAATTATCTGAAGATGAAAAAACTTTAGTTGGACGCGCTCGTCGTATTCAATTCTTCCTATCACAAAACTTTAACGTTGCAGAGCAATTTACAGGACAACCAGGTTCTTACGTACCAGTTGCTGAAACTGTTCGTGGCTTTAAAGAAATTCTTGAAGGTAAATACGACCATCTTCCAGAAGATGCTTTCCGTAACGTAGGTCCAATTGAGGACGTTCTTGAAAAAGCTAAACAGATGAACTATTGATGAGGTGATCGCATGTCAAATACCTATATGACTGTTCAGGTTGTCACACCTGACGGCATAAAATATGACCACCATGCTGCTTTTATTTCGGTAAAAACTACGGATGGCGATATGGGAATTCTGCCTAATCACGTTAATATCATGGCTCCACTTGCTGTTCATGAAATGAAAATTCGTCGTATTGATGATGATAATCACGTTGATTGGGTAGCTGTAAATGGCGGATTGATAGAAGTTAAGGATAATTTTGTCACTATCGTCGCTGACTCTGCTGAACGTGAACGTGATATCGATGTCAGTCGTGCTGAACGTGCTCGTATCCGTGCTGAACGTGAATTGGAAGAAGCTCAAACGACTAAAGATATTGATGAAGTTCGTCGTGCTCAAGTCGCACTTAGACGTGCCCTTAATCGTATTAATGTCGGAAGTCACCAATAAACAAAGTCACTATATATAGACACAAGAAAACCGCAAATGCGGTTTTTTTCTTACTTTGAAGACTAATATCATGCTATAATAATACTCAAATAAAATCAAAATCAGACGAAGAAGTGAGACGAAGGTATTACTTGAGTAGGGCAAGTCGAAACTGGCATCGGTCATTTTGATTTTAAAAGAGAATAAATTTTGAAATCTATTTTAAGTAAATAGTGGATTAGATATCAGAAAATCAAGAATCAAGGAGAATTCATGCGTTTAGATAAGTTTTTGGTGGAAGCTGGTGTTGGTTCTCGTACAGAAGTCAAACAACTCCTTAAGAAGAAGTTAGTTGAAGTTAATGGAGTTGTTGAGACGTCAGCTAAACGTCATGTAGATGAGAAAACAGACCAAATTGTTTGTCAGGGACAAGTACTAGGTTATGAGAAGTTTGTTTATTATATGCTCAACAAACCCAAGGATGTTATTTCAGCAACAGAAGATAATCACCATAAGACTGTTCTTGATTTGTTGGACAAGACAGCTCATGATAAGGAAGTTTTTCCTGTTGGTCGTTTAGACATTGATACCCATGGTTTACTCTTGTTAACCAATAATGGTGCACTGGCTCATGCCATGCTATCACCCAAACGTCATGTGGATAAACTTTATCAGGCTAAGGTCCAAGGAATCATGACTGTTGAAGATATTGAGGCTTTTGAAAAGGGGATTGTTTTAGATGACTTTAGCTGCCAGCCAGCTCAGCTATTAATCAAAGAAGTGGATGAAAAAGCTAAAACTAGCTTGGTTCACATTACAATAAAAGAGGGTAAATTTCATCAGGTTAAGCGTATGGTTGCTGCACGCGGTAAGAAGGTTGTGGATTTACAGCGCTTGAGCATGGGGCCACTAGTTTTGGATCAGTCTCTTTCTTTGGGACAATGGCGGCGCTTAAGAGATCAAGAGTTAGCAGACTTGGAGATTTTTAAAGTAGAGCTTTAGAGCACAAAAAAACTTGGATCTTTGTCCAAGTTTTTCTTGTAGTTGGCTTATACTCTTTGAAAATCAAAATGGTAGATTGTTAAGCCTTCTTGCCGATTATTATGTATGTCTGCGTCGGCTTGCCTCCTCTAAATTTGGTTTTCATTGAGTTTAGTCGAATGAAGAGCTTTCAGACAAGGAACTGAGGCCCAGGTAGCTTAAACAGTCAGGAAATTAAGGAAACGTCTTTCATTCAGCCGAGAGTAGGTCAAGACGAAAGTGATGATATATCAAAGCTCTTCAAATGACTATATTAGATAGCCCATTCTCCGCCACGGAAGATTGGGACAACTTTTCCATCTGCTGTGATGCCATCGATGTCCATTTGGTCAGAACCAATCATGAAGTCAACGTGAGCAGTTGAGCGATTCAAACCTGCCGCATCCAACTCTTCGCTTGTCATTTCTGTACCATCTTCAATGCTAAAGGCATAGGCTTGGCCGATAGCCAAGTGGTTTGAGGCATTTTCATCAAATAGTGTATTGAAGAAAGTCAAACCTGAAAGTGAGATTGGTGTTTTGTGAGGAACAAGGGCAACTTCACCGAGTGAACGTGCACCTTCATTTTCTTCAACAAGACGTTTGATAGTTTCCTCACCTTTTTCAGCAGTAACATCAACTATTTTACCATCTTTGAAAGTGAAGGTCATATTTTCGATAACGACACCTGCGTAGCTAAGTGGTTTTGTGGATGACACATAACCATCAGCACGACGGTAATCTGGTGCTGAGAAAACTTCCTCAGTTGGCATGTTAGCAATGAATTCTTCACCTCGAGCGTTAAAGCTACCAGCAGCTTCCCAAACATGATTTTTTGGCATTCCAAGCGTCAAGTCTGTTCCAGGAGCCATATAGTGGAGGGCATCAAATTGCATATCGTTAAGGATTTTAGCTTTTGATACTAAACGTGCTTGGTGCTCATCCCAAGCTTTGATTGGATCTTCTTCGTAAATGCGGTTCATTTTGAAGATGGCATCCCAGAGCGCATCAACCTGTTCTTCTTCACTTGCTAAATCGGGGAAGACCATAGCAGCCCATTCGGGACTTGAAGCGGCAACAAGATTCCAGCTGACTTTATTGGCTTGTGTAGCGGTACGTTGAGCATCGAGGGCTATAGCAGTAGCGCGTGTAGAAGCTGATAAACGTTCTGGGTCAACACCTGCAAAAGCATTTGGATCTGCTGAACGAACCACTAAACGGCTTGCTTTTTTCTCAAGGAAGTAGTTTGATTTTTCAACAACGTAGTCGGCAACAGTTGTTACACGGTCTTCACTTGCGTGAAGCAATTTTTCACGTGTAATCTGATCATCGACATAGTCAACAACAACTTCAGCAGCACCGCGCGCATAGGCAGCCTTAGTCAAAAGACGGGCAAACTTGCTGTGTTCAACAGCAATGGTGATAATAAGGGTATGTCCTTCCTGGACATTAACACCTTTGGCGATGAGTAAGTTAGCGTATTTTGCTAAATTCTCTTCAAAGTTTGGTAAAACCATTAAACTTTCCTCCAAAAAGAAAACAACTTATGCACATAAGGACAGAAAGCTGCTTCTTATTTATTTTTACTCATACTCAAATTAAATCAAAATCAGATGAGCAAGTGAGACGAAGGCGATACTAGGTAGGGCAAGTCAAAACTGACATCTCTCATTTCGATTTTAAAAGAGTATTACTGAAATACTCTAGCATATTTTAAGACTAATCTCAAGGAATTTTGGAAACGATTTAGGCCTTGTTCTGAGCGGTAAGTGTTTGCTTTATTGGACAAATCGTGTTAAGATAGAGCTAACAAAATACAGTAGAAGAGGTATTAAAAGTGGCTTTTGGAGAAAATGGACCGCGTAAGAAAACAGCATTTGAAAAGTTAACTTTGATTGTTGTTATTTTGATGGTTCTTGTAACCGTAGGTGGATTGGTTGCGACTGCAATTGCATCTATCCTTTAAGACGCTGCTAGGCGTTTTTTTATGCTCGCAAACAGCGCGAGCCATTACACAAAGATAGGAAAAATAGTATGAGTATGTTTTTAGATACTGCCAAGATTAGTGTTAAAGCTGGTCGTGGTGGTGATGGTATGGTGGCCTTTCGCCGAGAAAAATATGTCCCTAATGGCGGACCTTGGGGCGGCGATGGCGGCAAAGGCGGATCTGTCGTTTTTAAAGTTGATGAAGGGCTTCGCACCCTCATGGATTTCCGTTATAACCGTAAATTCAAGGCCAAAGATGGTGAAAAGGGGATGACAAAAGGAATGCACGGTCGTGGGTCAGATGATCTGATTGTGCGTGTTCCCCAAGGGACAACTGTTCGTGATGCTGAGACTGGTAAAGTGATTACAGACTTGGTTGAAAATGGACAAGAGTTTGTTGTTGCTCACGGTGGTCGTGGTGGTCGCGGAAATATCCGTTTCGCAACGCCTCGTAACCCTGCACCAGAGATTGCTGAAAATGGTGAACCAGGTGAAGAGCGTGAGCTTGAGTTGGAACTTAAAATCTTGGCAGACGTTGGTTTGGTAGGATTCCCTTCAGTTGGTAAGTCAACGCTTCTAAGTGTGGTTTCTGCCGCAAAACCAAAGATTGGTGCTTATCACTTTACAACAATTGTGCCAAATCTTGGTATGGTTCGTACTAAATCTGGTGAATCATTTGCTATGGCTGACCTTCCGGGTTTGATTGAGGGTGCCAGTCAAGGTGTGGGTCTTGGAACGCAGTTCCTTCGCCACATTGAGCGTACACGTGTTATCTTGCATGTTATTGATATGTCTGCTTCAGAAGGACGTGATCCATATGAAGATTATTGCCAAATCAATAAGGAGCTCGAAACATACAATCTGCGTCTTTTGGAACGTCCACAGATTATTGTTGCTAATAAGATGGATATGCCAGAAGCAGAAGAAAACTTGAAAGAGTTCAAGAAAAAATTGGCAGCAGAATATGATGAGTTTGATGAACTGCCAATGATTTTCCCAATTTCATCACTTGCTCACCAAGGATTGGAAAATCTTCTAGAAGCAACTGCAGAATTGCTTGATAAGACAGACGAATTCTTGCTTTATACTGAAGATGATATGGAACAAGAAGAAGTTTATTACGGCTTTGAAGCTGATGAACGACCATTTGAAATTAGCCGTGATGATGATGCGTCATGGGTATTGTCTGGTGAGAAACTTGAAAAACTCTTTATCATGACCAATATGGAACGTGATGAATCAGTCATGAAATTTGCTCGTCAATTGCGTGGTATGGGTGTTGACGAAGCCCTTCGTGAACGTGGTGCCAAAGACGGAGACATCGTCCGAATCGGCAACTTCGAATTCGAATTCGTGGATTAACTCGACACTGCTCATTGATAGCAAAGCTATCTAATGAGCAGACGGCAAGCACTATTGTGTCTTGCCTAGTCGCCTTACTAGGGCCAAAAGTGACTGGTATCGAATCACTTTTCTCAGGTCCTAACTCAGTTAGTTGATGCGGTCTAGCTACGAAATTTTTGAGATTAAAGGGTATAAATGTCCCTGTCAAGCAAGTGTTAGTGTATATCTTGCTTACAGGTGGGTTAGTAAGTTAATCAAGTCTAATTTTGGAGGTTTTTATGGGTGATAAACCGATATCTTTTAAGGATAAGGATGGTAATTTCGTTTCGGCGGCCGATGTTTGGAATGCTGAAAAGCTAGAGGAATTATTTAATACCCTCAATCCCAACCGTCGTCTTCGTTTGGAACGTGAAAAATTAGCTCAGGAGCAGGGTGAGGCTTAGTTCTCATCCGCTTCTTTTTACTATAGTCATTTGATTAACTTTGATACGTCGTCACTATCGGCTTGCCGTACTCAAGTACTGTCTTCGCCTCTGTTCCTTGTCTGAAAGCTAATTGATTCGACTATATTTGGAAAGAATTGGTAACAGTGAAATTTACAAAACGCTTTAATTGGTTGTTCTTGTTTATATTTTCTTGTATTTTTGTTAGTTTCTTTTTGAGTTGGAAAAATAGCTCAGCAGATAGTCAAATTGCCATCGATAAAGAAGATGAGGTCTGGGTTGTGACTGACCTCCATTATCTTTCTCCTGAACTTCAGGATGGGGGCAAGGCATTCAGCATCATGCAAAATACAGCAGCTGGGAAAGATCTTGTCTATGGTAAAGAGCGCTTAGAAGCTCTGCTATTTCAAGTGAAAAAAGAAAATCCTAAAGTCTTGATTGTCAGTGGGGACTTGACGTTTAATGGTGAATATCAGAGTCTTGTGGAAACTGCGGGATACTTCCAACAGATTGAAAAAGCGGGAACTCAGGTTTTGGTCATTCCAGGGAATCATGATATTGCGTCTGGCTGGGCGAGAGAATTTCGTGAGGATAAGCAGTATAAGACGAAACAGATTTCGGCCAGTGATTTTGAGTCGGTCATGGCAGATTTTGGTTATGCGGATGCTGATGCGCGTGATCAAGCTTCGCTCACTTATGTCACAAAGTTGCAGTCTGGTCCTTGGTTTTTGATGATCGACAGTAATATCTATTCTGATGCTGAGGGAAAAGGTGCGCCTACGACCAATGGCCGTCTTAAAAAGGAAACCTTGGCTTTTATTGAAGAACAATTGCAGGATGCTCAAGAAGAGGGAGCATTTGTGGTTCCTGTTATGCATCACAATGTTTTAGAGCAACACCCCATGTCGACACGAGGTTTTACTTTAGATAATGCTTCAGATTTGCGTCATTTGTACTCAAAATACCAGCAAAAAATTGCCTTATCGGGTCATATTCATACTCAAAATATGGCATCTTGGACTATGGAGGATGGGCATACTTTAACAGAAATTGTCACAGGTGCATTTTCGCTTTATCCTGCTAGTATTGGGCGTTTGACTTTTAAAGATGACCAAGTAGATTATGAGCAGACTCGTTTAGATATGAAAGATTGGGCAGAGCAGGAAAAGATTAGTCAACCTGACTTATTAGAACATGCTGACTATTTGAAAGATGTCTTTAATAAGTCTAGTAACATCATGGTTCATACGATGATGAATGATGAGGGCTGGTATGATGGTGAAAAGGCTGAGGAAATTTCAGAAATGATTGAACCGTTGAATTTAGCATTTTTTACTGGTGATATGTTGACTGAAGATTGGCTCTCAGAGAATGTTTATACTAATGATATTTATCACCTCCTAAGAGATAGCGGAGAGAAAAATTTCTTATACCGTTATGTCAATCAAATGATTTCTGAGCGAGCAAACAAGTCTGCTCAGGAAGTAAGCATTAATCTGCCCTAAATAGGCAAGGAGTTATGAATGATTGATACAATGGCTATTTATAAGTAAGAGAGTCATTGTATTTTTTCTTAATCTAGTAAAGGTAAATAATATCCTTTTAAAATCAAAATGATAGCTGTCAGTTTTAACTTGCCCTACTCTAATACTACCTTGGTCTCACTTGCTCGTCTGATTTAATTTTAGTATAAGATGTGGTGGAAAATAATTGAATGGCCTGATTTCGTTTACATAATATTTCTCCATTTTCTTAGCTTCACTTTAAGCAAAACATGGTATAATATTTTTTAGCATTTTAATGAAGGAAGTACTATGGCAGGAAAGAAACGTTCGTTTGATAGTCGTGTTGATTATTCCGTAATTTTACCGACTTTTTTTCTTCTCTTAATTGGTCTGGTGGCAATCTATATCGCTACGGCAAATGATTATCCCCATAATGTGGCCAATGTAATGACCCAGCAAGTAGTTTGGATAGGTTTAGGGAGTTTTATTGCCTTTATCGTCATGCTCTTTTCTGCTGAGGTTCTTTGGAAATTGACTCCATTTTTTTATGTCTTGGGATTGGGCTTAATGATCTTACCCTTGATTTTTTATAGTCCGGAATTAGTTGCCTCGACAGGTGCTAAGAACTGGGTTACAATTGGATCGGTAACCCTATTTCAGCCCTCTGAGTTTATGAAAATCTCCTATATTTTGGTTCTGGCGAAAACAACAGTTTGGTTTCAGCAAAAAGTTAGGCAGACCAGCTTTAAACAAGACTTTCAGCTGTTAGGCTTATATGCTCTGTTAACTCTGCCAATCATGGTACTTTTAGGACTGCAAAAAGACTTTGGTACGGCTATGGTCTTTATGGCCATCTTAGCTGGAACGGTCCTGTTATCGGGTGTTTCTTGGTGGATTATCTTACCAGTAATTGGTCTAGCGGCCCTGGCTGTTGGTATTTTCATGACCGTCTTTCTCATGCCTAATGGCAAAGAATGGCTTTATCAACTTGGGATGGACACTTACCAAATTAATCGTATCTCAGCTTGGCTAAATCCTTTTGATTTTTCTGAGAGTATTGCTTACCAGCAAACGCAAGGTATGATTTCGATTGGCAGTGGTGGTCTTACTGGTAAAGGTTTCAGTGTTATCGATTTGGCTGTTCCGGTTCGTGAAAGTGATATGATTTTTACTGTGATAGCAGAAGATTTTGGATTCATTGGCAGCGCAAGCGTCTTGGCACTTTATCTGCTCTTGATTTATCGCATGTTGCGCGTGACATTCGCTTCTAACAACCGCTTTTACACCTATATCTCGACCGGTTTTATCATGATGATTCTCTTCCACATCTTTGAAAATATTGGCGCAGCTATTGGCATCCTGCCCCTAACAGGGATTCCATTGCCTTTCATCTCACAAGGCGGTAGCTCCTTGATAACCAATCTTATCGGAGTTGGCTTGATTCTCTCAATGAGTTACCAGAATATCCTCAGCCAAGAAAATGAGATTGAGAAGTCATTAAGCCGACGCCGACGCAATAACTAAGACTTGCCTTCAGCATCTTTTGGGAAATAGCAGAGCTTAAAGCATTTCTAAAGCTTATTGCAGGAAAATGAGAAGTGGCTGTTTGATTTCTCAGCCAAACTCTGATAAAATAGTAATGTTCAGAGGTATTTTGAATCCCATTTGTTACAGGAAGCGGTGGAACTGAGAAATCCGCACAAATGTCAAAATGAGTTACTGAACCTAACAACGAAATAAAACAAAGTTGCAGATATCCTCAGATATCTGAATCTGGGTGGTACCGCGGATTACTTTATGAAATTCGTCCCTGTCTAGCATAAGCTGGATAGGGATTTTTAAATGAAAGGTTGAAAAATTTTGGCAAAAAGAAAAAATCGTAAAAAAGAGTACATTCTAGGATTGAAACGTCAAGGATTAGTAAAAACAACTGTTGACGTTGTTAAAGTCTTGACAGAGAAAACTGAAGAAGTGAAAAAAGAAGTCAAGAAAGAAGTGAAAGCTAAGGCTAATGACTTTGAAAGCTTTGCAAAAGAATTTGAAGGTGTCGCAGCAAGCCGCCTTGAAGCTTTTTATGAGCAAGGTATCAAGTCAGCCAAAGACTTTGCAAACTGGACAGAAAAAGAGCTCTTGACACTCAAAGGAATCGGTCCAGCTACCATCAAACAGCTAAAAGAATTTGGTATTAAATTTAAAAAATAAAGAAAAGATTTGGTTTGCTTAATAACCTCAAATCTGATAAAATAAGAGCATTCAGAGGTGTTTTGAATCCCATTTGTCACAGGAAGCGGCGATACTGAGAAATCCGCACAAATGTCAAAACTGGTTGCTGAAGGTTACAATGAAATAAACAAAGTTGCAGGTATCCACAGATATCTGAAATTGGGTGGTACCGCGGATTATCTAAAGAAATTCGTCCCTGTCTAGCGCGAGCTAGATGGGGTTATTTTTTTATGACGACGTCAGCACTTAATCAAAGTCATTTTACTCGGAGGTGGCTATATGAAGATTCTTGAACCCTTTGATGGAACACATTTACCTAAAGTGGAAACTGACCGACTCATTCTACGGCAGCGAACAATGAATGATGTCGAAGATATGTTTGCTTATGCCAGTTTGCCTCAAGTCTGCTATCCAGTAGGCTTCCCACCAATAAAGACTGTGGAGGAGGAAAAGGACTATTTTGAGAATAAGTACTTAGCTAATCTCAAAGAAAAGAAAATTCCATCTGGATATGGTATTACTATCAAAGGCAGTGACCGTATTATCGGTTCCTGTGATTTCAATAACCGCCATGAAGATGATGTCTATGAAATTGGCTACCTTCTCCATCCAGATTTTTGGGGACAAGGCTATGTGCCAGAAGCAGTAGCTGCCCTCATAGAAGTGGCCTTCACCATTCTAAACCTCCATAAGGTTGAAATCTGCTGTTATGATTACAACAAACAAAGCCAGCGCGTGGCTGAAAAACTAGGCTTCACCCTAGAAGCCAAAGTCCGAGACCACAAAGACGTCCAAGGCAAACGCTGCGCTGAGTTAAGATATGGATTGCTGAGAAGTGAGTGGGAGGAAAACTATGGAATATCTAACTATCATTATTGACAGTAGGGCGAGCAAAGCGAGCCACACCGATACTTTCCGCCGTGGTAAAAGTATCTGAAAAAATATTTTCAGATACTCGGAAATTTTTAGACTTTAGGCTAAAAATTTAGGAATGGAATTCCGTAGGAAGTCGCTTCCGTCCGTACCACTTAAGGAAAGTATCTAATAGAAAAAGTTTTTGAAAAAAGAAAGGACAAATAAATGTCAAAAGAACTTTCACCAAAATACAATCCAGCCGAGGTTGAGGCTGGTCGTTACCAATCTTGGTTGGACCAAGATGTTTTCAAGCCATCGGGAAATCCTGATGCCAAACCTTATTCTATCGTGATTCCACCGCCAAACGTTACCGGTAAACTTCACCTTGGTCACGCTTGGGATACGACTTTGCAGGATATCATCATCCGCCAAAAACGCATGCAGGGCTTTGACACTCTCTGGTTGCCAGGTATGGACCACGCTGGTATCGCCACTCAAGCTAAGGTTGAGGAGCGCTTGCGTGAGCAAGGCGTTTCACGTTACGACCTTGGTCGTGAGAAATTCTTAGACAAGGTTTGGGAGTGGAAGGATGAGTACGCAACAACCATTAAAGAGCAGTGGGGCAAAATGGGTCTCTCTGTCGATTACTCTCGCGAGCGTTTCACCCTTGATGAAGGTCTGTCAAAAGCGGTGCGTAAAGTCTTTGTTGACCTCTATAAAAAAGGTTGGATCTACCGCGGTGAATTTATCATCAACTGGGACCCGGCTGCCCGTACTGCCCTATCAGACATCGAAGTTATCCACAAAGATGTTGAAGGTGCCTTCTACCACATGAACTACATGCTTGAGGATGGCTCGCGCGCGCTTCAAGTCGCGACTACGCGACCTGAAACCATGTTTGGGGATGTGGCTGTCGCTGTCAATCCAGAAGATCCTCGTTACAAGGACTTGATTGGTAAAAATGTTATCCTGCCAATCGTAAACAAGGCTATTCCAATCGTGGCTGACGAGCACGCTGACCCAGAATTCGGAACAGGGGTCGTTAAAATCACACCAGCCCATGACCCTAATGACTTTGAGGTCGGCCAACGCCACAACTTACCACAAGTGAACGTCATGAACGATGACGGTACCATGAATGAACTAGCTGGCGAATTTGCTGGCATGGACCGCTTCGAAGCCCGTAAAGCAACTGTTGCTAAGTTAGAAGAAATCGGTGCTCTTGTTGAAATTGAAAAACGTGTCCACTCAGTAGGTCACTCAGAACGTACTGGTGTACCAGTTGAACCACGTTTGTCAACACAATGGTTCGTTAAGATGGACCAATTGGCTAAGAATGCCATCGCTAACCAAGACACAGATGATAAGGTAGAATTCTACCCACCACGTTTCAACGATACCTTCCTTCAATGGATGGAAAACGTTCACGACTGGGTTATCTCACGTCAGCTTTGGTGGGGGCACCAAATCCCTGCCTGGTACAATGAAGCAGGTGAGATGTACGTTGGCGAAGAAGCACCGGAAGGTGACGGCTGGATTCAAGACGAAGACGTTCTTGACACCTGGTTCAGCTCTGCCCTTTGGCCATTTTCAACGATGGGCTGGCCTGATGTTGATGCGGAAGACTTCAAACGTTACTTCCCAACTTCAACTTTGGTGACTGGTTACGACATCATTTTCTTCTGGGTGTCACGTATGATTTTCCAATCGCTTGAATTTACTGGGCGCCAGCCATTCCAAAACGTTCTAATCCACGGACTCATTCGTGATGAGGAAGGGCGCAAGATGTCTAAATCTCTTGGAAATGGTATCGACCCAATGGATGTCATTGAGAAATACGGTGCCGACGCCCTTCGTTGGTTCTTGTCTAACGGCTCTGCCCCAGGACAGGATGTCCGTTTCTCCTACGAGAAGATGGATGCCTCATGGAACTTCATTAACAAAATCTGGAATATTTCCCGCTATATCCTCATGAACAATGAGGGGCTCAGCCTGGAGCAGGCGACTGCCAATGTGGCTTTGGTGGCCAATGGCGGAGCTGGGAACGTGACGGACCGCTGGATCCTGCATAACCTTAATGAAACCATTGCTAAGGTCACTGAAAACTTTGACAAGTTCGAGTTTGGGGTTGCTGGTCACATCCTTTACAATTTCATTTGGGAAGAATTTGCCAACTGGTATGTTGAATTGACTAAGGAAGTCCTTTACAGCGACAACGAAGATGAGAAAGTCATCACACGTTCAGTCCTTCTTTACACTATGGACAAGATTCTTCGTCTCCTCCACCCAATCATGCCATTCGTAACGGAAGAAATCTTCGGTCAATACGCGCAAGGTTCAATCGTGACTGCGGAATACCCAACAGTAAATGCTGCTTTTGAAAATGCTGACGCTCACAAGGGTGTTGAAAGTCTGAAAGATTTGATTCGTTCAGTACGTAATGCGCGTGCGGAAGTGAACGTTGCCCCATCTAAACCAATCACCATCTTGGTGAAGACAAGTGACGCTGAACTTGAAGCCTTCTTCAATGCCAACGTCAACTACATCAAGCGCTTCACAAACCCAGAAACCCTTGAAATCAGCTCTGCCATCGCTGCCCCAGAATTGGCTATGTCAGCCGTTATCACAGGCGCAGAAATCTTCTTGCCGCTAGCAGACCTGCTCAACGTAGAAGAAGAATTGGCTCGCCTCGACAAGGAACTAGCCAAATGGCAAAAAGAACTAGACATGGTCGGCAAAAAACTCGGCAACGAACGCTTCGTCGCCAACGCCAAACCAGAAGTCGTCCAGAAAGAAAAAGACAAACAAGCCGACTACCAAGCCAAATTCGATGCGACACAGGAGCGTATTGAAGAGATGAAGAAGTTGGTGAAATAAGCTAATAGACATAAGAGCCCAGACTAGATGATATACTCCCCTTATAGTGGACAGTGAAATAACAAAAACATTTCACTAGAAACTATGAGGGGTTTTCGTATGTCCAAAAAGAGTAGAAGTAATACTGATTGCATTTCAAAATCTGAAACTATTTTGACTATGCTTCGAAGACTAATTCCAATATTTGATAGTTTACTAACCTAAGTATGCTAATTAAGGAATTATCCCTAATAAAATTGGTTAATCTTAATGAGTATTATTTAAAGAGTTTGATAAATCAGATTTTGAAATTAAATGAGTATAAAATTAGAGGTTGTCTTAAGATATCAAACAGAAGGAAGATTTGCAGACCAGTTAGCCAAAGAATATGGTAACTCAAAAGCTTCTGTTAGAGATTGGATGAGGAAACACCAAACCAATGGCATTGAAGATCTTAATGAAAGTCATACTTGGAAGAAGTACTCATCGGACTTAAAGAAGTCTGTTGTTGAAGACTATCTTGATGGCAATCGAAGTACAAATGCAATCTGACAAAAATATGGGATTTCTTCTACCTATGTTCTCACGAGCTGGATAAAGAGGTTTACTAATGGTAAAGAAATCAAAGCTACTAGTAAAGGATTGAGTCAGATGAAATATGACCTACGGATTAGGCAGCAAGGCCTATTTAAGTGCTATTAAGGATCTCTATGATGGCTCAATCGTAGCCTATCATATCAGCCAACATAATGACAATCCGCTAGTTATGACAACACTAGCTAAAGCTATGGAAGCCAATCCTGGTGCCAGACCTCTTCTTCATAGTGACCGAGGCTCTCAATATACTTCTAGAGAGTACCGTATGGTTACCACATAATATCAGATAACACGTTCTATGTCCCGTGTCGGCAAGTGTATTGATAACGCTCCGATAGAAAGCTTCTTTGGTCACTTTAAGACAGAGTGCTATGATTTTAAAACTTACCAGACTTTTGAAGAATTAGTAGCAGATATTGATGCCTACATCTATTTTTACAATAATCAACGATTTCAAGAGAAGCACAACGGCCTCGCTCCTCTTGAAATGAGGAACAAGGCCGTTGCATAATCTTTTATTATTTCATTGTCCACTTGACAGGGAGCAGTTCAAATGGTTGTTTTTTTATGAGTATGTAAAATTTGTAGGAAAAAATCGACTAGTAGAAACTTTACTTTATTAAACCATTTTCTATGTTAATCAAAAGTATATATTTCTTTAGTTATTAAATTTATTTGATCTTTTCGGTTATTTGTGATGATTCTTATACCTAATCGATTCGCAATTATACGTAATTGTTTTTTTGATATCCTAGTATAATTGAACTTATGTTTTTCTAGACTATTATAATCTTTAGGAATTAATGAAAAAATCAAGTACTTATTTCTAGAAGATAAATTTGTTTGGTTTAGTAGAATTACTAAAAGATTGATTATGGAATTCAGCTCCTCGTTATTATTAATAAATCTATAGGCGTGTGAAAATCCATATCTAAATTTTTCCCCATCTTTGTAGCTGGTATTACTGTATATTAACTCTTTGATCCTATAATATAATAGCCAAAAATTATTGTTTTTATGGAATGCACGAAAATAAAAATGTAATTTTGTTTTTACCTTCTTTAACTTTTTGTTTGCTATTCCAATTTTTAAAGAGCCATCAACATTCGAGAATGAGTATCCAAGATACTCGAAACTCCAATTTTTACTCCCTGATTTAATTAGAGACCGTTTTTCATTGAAATCAAACTGATGTTTATCAAATATTTCTTCTATTATTTTGTTGATATTATCAATTTTGTTATTTGGGGGACTAATAAATAAAATGATATCATCAACAAATCTGAAGTAAAATAATGGTTTAACAGTATTTTTAATTTCATTATCAAAGTCTTCTAATGCAATCTCTGCTAGTGACGATGAAAAAGGAAGTCCAATTGGAACACCTTCATAATAATTATTAAAAGTGATTGACTTTATAATCTGGATCGTATCTTCACTAAGTAAATTCGAATAAGAAATTTTTCGGTATAATTTGTGTTTATTGATTGAAGGAAAAAATGATTTAATATCTAGCCTAATAATTTGGAAAGAAGATTTTGTAATTTGTTTTCTTTCAATATCACCTTGAGTTATAGACTGTATTAATGATTTAATTATAAAATCTCTATTAGGTAATTGTAAAGCATACTTTGAAACCATTTCTTTGTTAATTTCTTTGAATAATTTTTGTATGTCTGAGCTGTATTGGTTGGCTAAAAAATACTTTTTATTATTAATTTTTTTGTACTTTAATTTATTAATTTTCATAGTAAAATAAAAAAGAGAGGAATCATTTAACGATAAATAATCTCAAGCAAAACGAATCTAGAAAATTTTGCCAATGGTCGAGCTATCTAGAATAAACCAAGATGTGTGTATTTTATTCAATAATATAAATCTAAAAGATAAATTTCATGTATAAATGAATACAAGTAATAAAATAGAATCCTCTCGAATAAATGATATAATAAATCGTATAACAAATCAAGGTGGAGGCAATGAAAAAAAAACAATCATTAAAAAATTTTTTCTATACAGAAGTATTACCAGAAGAAAGATCGATTTTATTTACGAATAAACCATTTGTCAAATTAATTAATTCAAATAAGTTTGATTTGAAGATTTTTGATAAAGAAAGGTTTTTTGAAACTATACCACTAGAAATTAAAGTGAGAAAAGGAAATGTAGAAACAAGAAGTATCTCAATTCCGAATCCATTGGGGCAAATATATATGTTGCTTTATTATTTGAAATATGAGTACTTGATTCTAAATTTTTTGAAAAAGTCTAATTATTCGGTTAGAAAACCGATAAAATTAAATATGACAAGCATTAATTTAGATACCAGAAGAGATAAGTTTTTAAAAAAGTTTGAGGAGCAATATAATTTAAAAAAAGAGGAAACAATTAGTTCGGATGAACTTGAAGTAGTTTATGAAACTTATTATGCATATTCTTATGTAAAACGTATTACTTCACTGTACTCTCACCCCAAATTTAATAATGCTAAGATGAAATATAGATATTTTAAAAAATTAGATATAGAAAACTTTTTTAATAGTATCTACACACACTCATTATCATGGGCTATCTTTGGAGATAAGAATCTCTCTAAACTAAATAAAAGTAATAATAAGAGTGACTTTTTTGCTAATGCGACCGATAAAATTTGTCAAATAATTAATAAAAATGAAACGAATGGGATAGTAGTAGGTCCTGAATTTAGCAGAGTCATAGCAGAAATTTTATTAACGGATATAGATCAAAAGATTTTTGAAATACTGTATAACAACGGATTAGCTTTAGATAAAAATTATAAAATTTTTCGATACGTGGATGACTATTTTATTTTTTCAAATAGTAAAAGTGAAATTGAATTTATTGAATTAACATTGAGAAATCAGTTATCAACATTCAATTTAAGATTAAATAATCAAAAGAGTATACTACAAGAAAGGCCGTTTAAATTAAACAATACGGGAATTATTTCTTTAAAATCAGCTCACTCAGATTTTTTGCTTGAAAAATATTTATCTTTTAAAATTTCTAACATTAATTATTCTTTTGAATTCAAGGATATGATTGGAAGGAATAATCAGTGGAAAAAACTATCAGAAAGAGTGGAGGATATAATAACAAACAATAAAGATAATAAAAAAAGTATTGTATTATACTTTTTGAAAGCAATTGATATTCCGGTACCGAAAGATTCTGAAATATCTAATGCATCCTTGAAGGTACTTGTTAATGCCATTGAAACTATAATGAACATATATGCTATGCATATGGATTTTTATACAACAGAAGCATTATTATTTAGTCTTTCTGAGTTTATAAACAAATTTCCTAAGAATAGTACTTCTTACAATAAAATTTGTGATAAAATTTTTAATTTTCTTTATGCAATCTTAAAAAATCATTCTGATATGGCGGAAGAATGCTATGATATTTTGATATTTTTGAAATTTTTACCTAAAAAAATGAATAGCCAGTTTTTATGTGAATTACTTAAAAATACTAATAACTATTTTTTATTATGTAGTATCGCTTTTTATATAAGCAATGATGATAGCATTGATAAACGATATTCAATAGTTCTAAAAAAGCTTGATTCTAAAATTCGAAATATCCTAAATAATTATGAGACGTACATAGATAATAAGCTTTTTGATTCTAATTTTTTCTTTATTGCGCATGATTTTTACAATTATAGGCCTCTTAAAAACGATAAAATAAAAAAAATATATATTAGAGAAGCCGATAAAATATCTGATGAAGGTTTAAAAGATTTGTTTAAAGGAGTAATGTTAGATATCTCATTTTTTGATTGGGATGCCTCTGAAATCACTTTTAAACGGAGATCCTTAGAAAAAAGAATAATATCATCATCACAAAGATCGAATCGTCTCTACTGAGCAATCATTAATCTTTCAAATATTAAAAAAGGAATTATAGTATGTCTGGGAATTTATTGTTTCAGGATAATCTGCTGCATTCTTTGCAGTATGGGTTTATTGATAGGGAAGTTTTTCAAGAGGGGATTTATGCGCCTAAGATTTTGATTAATGATGTGACCACGCATCGTTATGTTTTGAATGACTTGCAGGAGGAGTTGAGTAGGTCCAAATCCTTTTCCTTTAGTGTGGCTTTTATTACCCAGTCTGGTTTGGCTTTGATTAAGAGTCAGCTTTCTGACTTGGCCGATGATGGCATTCGCGGGCGAATTTTGATTTCACCCTACCTTGATTTCAATGACCCTGTTGCCATGAAGGAATTGCTCAAGTTGAAAAACGTCGATGTCCGGATGACGCCGACTGATTTGCAGATGCATGCTAAGTTTTACCTCTTTGAACAGGAAGATAAGCAGGTTATCATCTCTGGAAGCTCAAATCTGACCCATACCGCTTTAAAAATTAACTATGAGTGGAATGTCAAATTGACTTCAACCCAGAATGGTGATTTTATCCAAAATGCCAAGGATGAGTTTGAAAAAATTTGGGAGCACTCTCAAGTATTAACCCTAGAATCGATTAATGCATACGCTGCCCGACGTAAAACCGTTATTCAGACCGTCACCATCCAAGAAGAAGTTGCTGCAGACTATGATGGGAAAATCAGACCCAACAAGATGCAGGAGCAGGCTTTGGAAGGCCTAGCCAATGTCAGGAAAAATGGGGCTAAAAAGGCCCTGGTCGTCAGTGCAACGGGAACTGGGAAAACTTACCTTTCTGCTTTCGATGTTAAACAGTACAATCCTGGCAGGATGCTCTTCATTGTCCACCGTGAACAAATTCTTCAAAAGTCCCTCAAGGATTTTCAGAAGGTTTTAGGATTTGATGACGAGGAGGGATGCCTCTATAAAAGCGGAGCTGATATTTCCCAGAAAAAATATATCTTTGCGACTATCCAGACCCTTTCCAGAGATGCCAATCTTCAATCTTTTGACCCAGCTTTCTTTGATTACATCCTCATTGATGAGGTGCACAAAGCTGGCGCGGATTCCTATAAGAAGGTCATAGACTATTTCCAGCCTGACTTTTACCTGGGCATGACTGCAACCCCTGAGCGGACTGACGGTCAAAATATTTATGAGCTCTTTGATTACAATATCGCTTATGAAATTAGACTGCAAGAAGCCCTGGATAATGACATGCTTTGTCCTTTTATTTACTATGGGGTTTCTGATATCAAAGTCGATGGTCAGCTCATTAATGAAAAATCCACTTTCTCAAATCTAGTGTCTGAGCAACGGGTTAAACACATTTTGGATAAGGTTTCTTATTACGGTGTCAGTGGTGAGACAGTGAAGGGCTTGATTTTCTGTTCGTCAGTCAGAGAAGCCAATGAGTTAGAAAACCTCTTTAATGCAAAAGGTTTACGGACTCGTGCCCTATCTGGGATTCACAGCCAAGAGGAGCGCCAGCAGGTTGTTGCGGATTTAGAATCTGGCAAGCTAGACTATATTTTGACAGTGGATATCTTCAATGAAGGAATCGATATTCCTAGTGTCAATCAGGTGGTCATGCTTCGAAACACCCAGTCTAGCATTATCTTCATTCAACAGTTGGGCCGTGGTCTGCGTAAACATGATTCCAAAGAGTATGTGACCATTATTGATTTCATCGGAAATTACCAGAACAACTACCTAATTCCAGTGGCTCTCTTTGGTGACCAGTCCATGAATAAGGACAATTACCGCCGTGAAGTGCGTGAGCCCAACACCTTAAAAGGTTTGACCACCATCAACTTTGAAAAGATTGCCAAGGAGCAGATTTTTTCATCCATCACCAATACGACACTTTCATCTATCAAAATTTTACGTGATGCCTTTAAGGATTTGGAAAATAAGCTGGGCAGGACACCTTATTTGGTAGATTTTGTCAAACTTAAGAGCATTGAACCGCTTATCTTCTTTGAAAATTCAAGTTTTAATAACTACGCTGATGTTATCACTAAGTTTTCAGATGAGACCATTTCTTTGTCAGAAATTGAGAAAAAGTTCCTCAATTTTATAACCTTTGAAGTGCTCAATGGTAAACGCAAGCATGAATTGTACTTGCTCAAACTATTACTGGAAAATGGTGGACAGGTGTCGTCTGATAAATGGTTTGAGTATGTGTTGGAACATGACTTAGATATTCGTTCAGAGGTTCTGGAATCAGTCAATCGTGTTCTAGATTTGTCATTTCTCAAGGCTCAGGAGCAGAAGAAGTATGGTACAGATGCTTTGGTGTCCTTGGTTGATGAGACTTATCAACTTAATGAGTCAGTTCAAAAGTCACTGAAAGAAAATAGTCAGTTTGCTCTGCTATTTTCCGATATCATCGAAACAGGAATCCTAAAAGCCAAAGATTACCCTCAGGTCTTTACGCTGGGGCAGAAGTATTCGCGTCGTGATGTGCTCAAGTTGATGAATGTTCGCAAGGATGAGCCGCCTTTGAATATTGGGGGCTACAAGATTGACCAGGAAACCAATTCCTGTCCGATTTTTATCACTTATCATAAGAGTGAAGACATTAGCGATACCATCAAGTATGAGGATGAGTTGCTCAATGAATCGACTTTGAGGTGGTTCTCGAAGAATAAGCGGACGCTGGAATCCAATGATGTCTCTACCATTATTAATTCTAATGAAAATAGCCTGCGCTTGGAACTTTTTGTCATCAAAGATGACTCAGAAGGCGGAGAATTTTATTATCTGGGGCCACTCAAGTATGTGGAGGGCAGTGCTAATGAATTACTTAGGAATGGTGACACAGTCGTCCAAATGCGATTTAAACTCGAATCACCAGTCGAGACAAATCTGTATAAATATTTGACGGATAAATAAAGAAATAGAGATTCGCTTGAATCTCTATTTCTTTTGTAAACATTCAACTGCAGGAATATCAACTGGAGCCCAGTTTAATTCCATGAGTCGATCAACGGGTAACCATTTGGAATCCTGATGTTCAAGAAGTTCTAAATCACCTGAAATTAATTTGGAAAGGTAAGTTTTCATAGTGACAATTCCAAAGTCATATTCATAAGAGGCTTCGTTAAGGTAGGAAACAATCTCGACTTCAGAATCAAATTCCTCTTTGATTTCACGAATGAGAGCTTCCTCAGGCGTTTCACCCTCCTCCAGTTTTCCACCAGGAAATTCCCAAAAACCAGCTAGGCTTTTTCCTTCAGGTCTTTGAGCACAGAAGATGAGTCCATCTTTTTCAATAGCAGCAGCAACAACATTGATAACTTTTTTTGACATTAATTTTCTCCATTTAGTTAAAAATATGATATCAAAATTTGGTGGAATGATAAAGGTTTAATTTTAAGCTTCCTTCAAGTTTTCTTTCAGTTTCACTTAAGCTAGTCTAGCTATACTATAACTATCCTAGAAATAGGAATCCTAACACTTTTCTTTTTCATTAATCTCCTAAAGTAAGGTCCTTGAACTATCAGGGACCCTACTTTTTTGAAGTTAAGCGGCTATCGTAAATCTCCTTAACAAGTTCAACTATCTGGTTGGGCTTGTTCTTACGATTATTTTAAATTTATTGAAAAAAAAACTCGTTTTGCTATATGGAGAAAACGTCTTGTCGACGGAGAGGATGTACGAGGAGTTAGGTATTATTTAGATGATTAAGAAGACACAGTATTACAGCTGTGTTTTTAATATCTTTTGGATTTCACATTCAGCTGATTCCAAGGAGAATCAAAAAGGTAGAGTGCTGGATTTTATTAATAAAGTATCAAATAGCAAAAAAGTTGACACACAATGTATATACGTGATAAGATTAAGGAAAAGGAGGTGTTCGTATGCTTTTGGAACAAGATATTATTCAGTTAAAAGAGTGGGGAAATAGTAGTGCTTTTCGGATTCCTCAGAAATTATTGAAATCTTTAGGTTTTGAATCGAATCAAGAATTTTCAATCAAAGCAGTTGAGTCTAGTGGACACAGACAACTAGTTATCGAACCAGTCCTTAGTCAAGAAGAAAAAGTTTCTATTGTTGAGTCAATGTCAGGTATTCTAGCAGAAGCAGATCCTATTGATGTTAAAGAATATCGAAGAAACCGAAAAGAGGAAAGGCTGAAAAAGTATGAAAGTCTTACTTGATGTCAACGTCATTATCGATTTTTATCTAAATAGGGATGAGGCATCTAAAGAAATTATTCTCAAATCAGTATATGGTATCTATACAGCGCATATTTCTACCAATATGTTGACAGACATTTATTATATTTTGGATAAGAATGGGAAAGAAGCAGGACCAATAGTAGAGAAACTCTTGCAGATATTTCAAGTTCTAGATGTCACAAAAGATGATTGCTTGCGGGCCTTGACTCTAAAGATGCCAGATTTTGAAGATTCGGTAGTAGCTGCTGTTGCTCTATCCAACAACATTGATATCCTTGTTACAAGAAATGAGTCTGACTTTAAAGGTAGTGGCCTTGTCGTTTATTCTCCAGATGAATTCCTAGAACGTTTAAGAAGGTGATTTATGCCCTATTTTTACGAAAAATCTACGAGCAGAGTTGCTAAGCGACTCGCTCGTTTTCCATATTACGGGACCGATAAAGTTCTGAATCTGTTTGAATATCAGGATAGCCAAGAACAATTTATCATCAGTGACCAGCATCTAGAGACCTATTTTATATCTCGACGAAATGAACTAACCACTAGTGAAAAACTAGCCTTGTATTTTTCACTTTTTAAAGGTCGTTTGGATGTTTATGCCAAATCTTATATCAATGACCAGGGAAAAATTCAATATTATCCTTCCTACAATTATGGTTGGCGTAATCTGCCAACAGAGAAAAGGACCTGTCAGCCTTTAACTGACCAAGTGCTGAAGGAACACCTTCAAGGTAAAACCAGTATTGGCATTTTTCCGATGACTAAGGATGACACCTGCTCTTTTCTTGCTATTGATTTTGATAAGAAGGATTGGCAGGAGGCTGTTTCAGTTTTTAGGGAAATAGCTGAGCAGTATAGTTTTCAGCCACATGTTGAAATTTCTCGCTCAGGTAATGGCGCACATGTATGGTTCTTTTTTGAAGAGGAAATTTCTTGTCAACAGGCTAGAAATTTTGGGAAATCCTTGCTTGAATTGTCAATGCAAGCCTCAAAATCCGTCAGTTTTTCTTCATTCGATAGAATGTTTCCCAATCAGGACATCTTACCCAAAGGAGGATTTGGTAATCTCATCGCTCTGCCCTTGCAAGGAGAGGCCTTTTCAAAAGGACGAACCGTTTTTGTTGATAAAGACTTTAAGCCATATGCTGACCAATGGGAATATCTACAAGGAGTTGAAAGGATCAATCAAGAGAAGATTACCAAATTCCTTGGACAAAAATTTCTTAGTCAGCAAAATGATAGGTGCTTAGAGATTGCCTTATCAAATGTTTTAAGTATCAGAAAAGACAGGATTTCAGCTAAAACCTACCATTTTTTGAGAAAATTGGCCTCATTCTCAAACCCAGAGTTCTATCTCAAACAAGCAACGAGGCAACCTACTTATCAGACTCCTGAACGAATTTACTTATTCGAGGAAACGGATGAAGATCTTATGCTACCTAGAGGCCTCTTATCAAGTCTTAAAGAACATTTTGAAGAAATTAAGATTAAAGATAATCGCTATAGTCACGATTCCATCAATGTTACTTTCAAAGGGCAATTGCGCTTTGAACAAGATGCTGCTTTAGGAGATTTATTGGCCAGTGAAAATGGCGTTTTGAGTGCGGAAACAGGTTTTGGTAAAACGGTCTTAGGGGCTGCTTTGATTGCTAGTCGTCAGAAAAAGTCTCTTATATTGGTTCGTAATCGCCAGCTTTTGGAGCAGTGGTTGGAGCGTTTGTCACAATTCTTGACTTTCGAAGAGGATGAAGCAGTTAGATATACGCCATCTGGTCGCGAAAAAGTCATTGGTCACATTGGTCAATACGGTGCTTCAAAAAAATGGCGGAGCAAACTTGTTGATGTAGTCATGATTCAATCACTCTTTAAAGGTGATAACATTTCAATTTTTTTGGATGACTACGATATGATGATTGTAGATGAATGCCATCATGTGACCGCTCTGCAATTTGAAAAAGTAGTGGCCCAGTTTTCAGGAAAATTTTTATATGGTTTAACAGCAACACCTGAACGCAAGAATGGGCATGAGCCAATTCTATTTCAAAGAATAGGAGATATCCTACATACTGCCAAAACAGAGCAATCTGAATTTGAGAAACATTTAAATCTTAGGTTGACTTCATTTGGGAAACTAGACCTGGAAAAGTCTAAGAGCACTAGCTTTATAGCCCTAAGTGACTGGCTCGCCAAGGATGAGTTTCGTAATCAAATGATTGTACAAGACATCCAAAAAATGTATGCTGATAGGCATAAAATATTAGTTTTGGTAAATCGAGTTGAACATTTGGAAATCTTGCAAAATTTGCTTACTCAAGAGTCATTCACAAATATATTTTGTCTGAGTGGAAAAAGTAAGCGTAAAGAATAAAAAGAAATTCTGGAACAAATCGAAGGATTGGATAATGAAGAACTATTTGTACTTCTTTCGACTGGAAAATATGTTGGAGAAGGTTTTGATTTACCAAAACTGGATACTTTGATTTTAGCTGCGCCATTATCCTGGAAAAATAATTTGATTCAGTACGCCGGTCGTCTTCATCGCCCCTACCAAGGTAAAAACAAGGTTGAAATATTTGACTATCTAGATATCCATGTTCCCTACTTAGAGAAGATGTATCAAAAAAGACAAGTTGCTTATCAAAAAATGTCTTACCTCATGTCTTCGGATGGTAAAAAGCAGAGCTTATTTACAAATGCTGACTATAATCAAGTTTTTACAAAAGATATGCAAGAAGCAAGAGCAACTGTGTCTATTCAAACCAATTCTATAACTAGCAGTAGGATTTATGAAATTCTAGGACTACTGGGTGATAAGCAGGTTAGCATACAGATACCAAGAACACATAAATTGAGTTCTTGGTTGAAAAATCTAGAAAATGAGAGAATAAGAGTCAATTTGCTTCCTAACAAAGTTAATACCAATGTCATTATCATTGATAAAAGTATCGTTTGGTATGGTAATTTATCGCCATTTGGATACAGTATTGATGATGATATGACTTTGTTACGTATAGAAGGTAGTGATATTGCAGATGAGTTTATAGAAAAGATAGATAAACGATAAATCTCCTCTTGATTACGAATAATAATTAAGAAGGAGAATGATGGTTTTTATTTGAATAAAGTGTTACAATGTTTATACAATAGTAAGAGAGGTGATGCAAATGAGTACAATTACTGTTCGAGTAGATGACGAATTGAAAAAAGAAGCAGCAGCATTATACAAAGAGTTAGGTATGGACATGTCCACTGCCATTACCGTCTTTTTAAAGCAGAGTGTCCAAACTCAAAGCATTCCTTTCCCAATTCAGCGGTATAATAAAACGACAGAAAGAGCTTTTTGGGAAGCTGAACATGGAATTACTAAAAGTTTTGATTCAGTTGCTGAGCTTTTTGAGGATTTGGATAGTTGAATATTGAGCGTACGAATCAATTTTTAAAAGATTATAAACGCTTAAAGAAGAAGCATTATGATTTGACAAAACTGAGACATGTTATTGACTTAATTGTAAATGGAGAAAGAGAAATCTTATATCATCAATATAAGAACCACTATTTACAAGGGAAATACAAGTCCTATCAGGAGTGTCATATAGAGCCTGATTGGCTGTTGATATATAAAATTCATGGAAAACAGCTTACTTTAGTTTTAACAAGAACAGGTTCTCATGATGACTTGTTCAAATGAAAATAAAATTCTCCTTTGCATCGATTTTTCGATGCTTTTTTATTATCAAAAATAACAGGTTTTCATTTTGAAATTGAAATTAATTATCAATTTTTTCAATATTTGCAGAAAAAGCTTCAAAATATGTATCCGCTTACAAATAAAAGTGATATAATAATTTTATCGTATTGAAATAATGATGATATGTTGGAGAATGACATGATTTTAGCGCATTATGATCGTGAAAAAGAAAAGAAGCAGAGTTTGGAAGACCATTCATTAAATGTTGCACAAATGGCTAGAGAAGAAGCAAGCTCAATTGATCAGGGAGACATATTGTTTTTGATTAGTCTCTATCATGACTTGGGAAAAGCGGATAGTCTTTTTCAGAATAAATTGTTTAACCATCCCAATATTCATGTTGATCATTCTTATGCTGGAGCTAAGTATCTAACGGTTATGATTTCTAAAATTCTAACTAATTGTGATGCGATAGAGGAAGTTCAACTTTTCAATGAAATTGTAGGATATGTCATTACAGCGCATCATGGTATGTATGATATCTATTATGATGGTGGGACCAAGGAGACATTGGATTTTCGTTTTAATAAATTTTACAAGAGGAGAGAAAGACCGGTTAAGGTAGAGGATTATCATTTTGTACCAGATGTGGTGGCTTTTGCAAGAAGTTTAGAAGACCACCTACAGGAAGATGGCTACACAGACTTGTCAGACCTCATTCAAAAGGCTTTTTCAAATTTTAAAAATGCTTGGTCTAAGCTAAGTCCAAATGATGAAAGTGAATCAGCTTATTACAGTGGTTGTATGGTTCGACTCTATCTCTCACTCCTCAAAAATGCGGATATTCTAGATACAATCAATGCCTATGATTTAAAACTGGAACCACGAAATGAATCAGAAAATACCAAATTGATAGAATCTTACTTTGATTCGGTAGAAGATTTGTATGCAGGTTTTGGAAAACCTACGACAATTCTCAATCGCATTCGTACAGACATTGGTGAGCGAGTCAAGGCGCGTGGTGCAAATGACTCAACTGGAATCTATCGTATGAATTTGCCAACTGGTGCTGGGAAGACAAATTTGAGCTTACGATATGCGACACATCAGATGATTTATCAGCAGAAAAAAAGATTTTTCTATATTACTCCCTTCTTATCTGTCTTGGAACAAAATGCTGCTGCTATGAAAAAGGTTATAGGTGAGGATGGTGTTTTGGAACACCATTCCAATGTCATTCATAAAACCGAAAATCAATATCAAGAAGAAGTTGAGGCAGATAGTCGGAAGGACTTACAGGCAGATTACCTCATCGAAACTTGGGATAGTCCTGTCGTTCTTACTTCAATGGTTCAATTCTTCCAGACCTTGTTTAAAACACAATCAGCAAATATCAGACGCTTTTCTAGTCTGATTGACAGTGTAGTGATTTTGGATGAAGTACAGTCCCTCCCAATTGAGGTGACTACTCTTTTTAACCTGACCATGAATTTTGTTAGCAAGGTCATGAATACTACTGTGGTACTCTGTACAGCAACTCAGCCAGTATATGATTCAGAAGCGATTGCTCACCAGTTGGTTTATGGTGGGAAAATGGCAGAGCAGACTGATATTGTGACTGTTTCAGATGAGGAACAAGAAATCTTTACAAGAACAGAACTTCGTAAATTTGACAATAATGATGGCAAAACAACTTTATCAGATTTAGCTGAATTCATTCTTGAAAAAGAGGAATCGACTCTGATAATAGTTAATACCAAGCCCACAGTAGATAAGCTGTATACAATTTTAGAAAACCAAACTGATAGACCCCTTTATCAACTATCAACCAATATGTGTCCACAACATCGACTAGATATTATTGAAGAAATTAAAGCAGGTTTGGGTAATGATGTTCCTTTAATTTGTGTCAGCACACAACTGATTGAGGCAGGAGTTGACGTAGATTTTACCAGTGTTATTCGCTCTTATGCAGGAATTGATTCCATTGTGCAAGCAGCTGGTCGCTGTAATCGAGAAGGTAAGCGAGACTTAGGACAAGTGACACTAGTAAATCTTACTTCTGAAGAAGAAAATCTTTCACGACTGAAAGAAATCAGGAATAAAAAAGATGCTACTGAATCTATTTTATTTCAAAAGACTTCCTTGATTGATATTTCAGCTCTCAATAAAGCATTCTTTGAGAAATATTATGCCGATAATCAAAATCGCATGGACTATCCATTGAGTGATAGTGAAACAGTCTATGACTATTTGAGCCAAAATAATTTTGCTGGACCAAAATTAAATGGTTTACTAAGGCAGTCTTTTAAAAAGGCTGGCCAAAAAATGAATCTCATTAATGACGAAAGTATAGGTGTCTTTGTTCCTTATGGAAAAGCAAAAGAAGAATTGGAATTATTAGAATCTGAACTTGAAGCAAATCCTTATCCAAGTGGACAAGAATTATTTGGAATCAAACAGCGATTGAAGCAGTTGCAGCCTTATACTGTCAATCTGAGGCAACATGACAAACGTTTAGATGCTACTCGTTCTTATTTCAATGATCAGATTCGGATATTACAAGAGGGCTACTATGACGATGTAGTTGGATTAAAAAAAGAAGCAGATAGTTTTATTCTCTAGAATACATAATTACTTAGAAAAGGAGGTTGTCCAATTTGTACAGATCTCGAAATTTTTACATGCGGGTGCGAGGTGATTTAGCTCTCTTTACCAATCCCGCAACAAAAGGTGGTGGTGAGCGAAGTTCTTACCCCATTCCAACTCGACAAGCCTTGCAAGGAATTGTCGATGCAGTGTACCATAAACCTACTATCACCAATATTGTTACTGAGGTTAAGGTGATTAATCAGATACAGACAGAGTTGCACGGGATCCGGGCTTTACTAAAAGATTACTCTGCGGATCTGAGTTATGTGTCTTATTTAAGTGATGTTGAGTACCTGGTCAAGTTTCATTTTATTTGGAATGAAAATCGTCCAGATTTGATTCAAGATCGATTGCCCAATAAGCACGAGGCTATCATGGCACGTTCGATTAAAAAGGGTGGACGTCGAGATGTCTTCCTTGGGACGCGAGAATGTCTTGGTTTGGTGGATGAAATCAGTCAGGAAGAGTATGAAACAGCTGAGTCCTATTATGATAATCAAAGTATTGATTTAGGAATCATGTTCCATTCTTTTGCTTATCCAAAGGATAAGAGTCAGCCTTTACAATCGTTTTTCACCAAAACAGTAATGGAAAATGGGATTGTTAAATTTAAAGAACAGGCAGATTGCGAAATTGTCAATCAATTATCCAGTTATGCTTTTAAAACTGCTGGTCCGATTAAGTCGGTTGATGAAGAATTTGACCAATACCAGCAGGATGAAGTTAGAGAAGAAGGAGGTCACTAATGGATTTCTTTACTTCACTTTTACAGGCCTATGAGTCAGCAGAAAAGGACGGTCTAGTAGATAACCACCAGCAGGCAGGAACAAAGTTATTACCGATTTACCATTCTAGTTCCAGATCACACGGAAATGATATAATCACTATTCAATTGGACAAAGAAGGCCAGTTTATGAAAGCTGATTTTCTAGCCAATGATGAGGTTATTATCTTTCCGGTTACTTCAGATTCGGTTGCTAGATCCGGTAAAGATCCCGCCCCGCATCCTTTAGTGGACAAGTTATCCTACTTCGTTTCAGAAATGAGCCAGTCCCAGTACGATAATTATCATGCACAACTGGATACTTGGATAAAATCTTGTCAAAATGAAGAAGTTAAAACATACTTATCACTCATCCAAAACTTTATTTTACAAGCTGATTTTCTTCAAAAGATTTTACAGTCTCTTTATGAAAAAGTTATCGAGAGAGAAGGTTTAAAAATTACCTTTTTATCATCTGATGGAAAAGAAAAGACAGTAGATCTTTCTAGCTGCTTCCTGGAGTTTAAGATTGATAATTATATCGGACATCAAACCATTTCTGTCACAAATTATAAAGCCTTGCACGAAGATTATATTGCATTTGTCGAGAGTCTAGACGCTGATAAGATTATTTGTAATATTAGCGGTCAAAAAGAAGTTTTGGCTACTAAGCATCGTGGCTTACTAGGAAATGCAAAGCTTATCTCTGTCAGCAATAATAATGAAATGTATAAGGGGCGTTTTAAGGAAAGAGATGATGTATTTACAGTAGGTACAAAATCTTCTGAAAAGATTCATCTAATGGCAAAGTTCTTATTAGAGCACGATCATACCCATACTTGGCTTGGTGGGGTACAACATCTCATCAACTGGTTTAGTGACGATTTAACAAATGAAAGTCAGCTAGATATTACTGTTCCAATAGTTGAAGAACTTTGGGAATGGAGTACGATGTCGACTATTTCCTCTGTAGCCAAAGAAGCTGTCCCTTTCCATATTGGAGAAATGAACCAAAAGGTTGGAAAATCGTATATTAAGGGGAACAAACAATTTAGTGATGCTTCAAATTACTATGTGGCCATTCTTAACAAGACTAGTAATGGCCGTATCTCACTTAAGTATTTCCGCCAACTGAAATCATCTAAATTATTGGAAAATCTGGACACTTGGCAGGATAAGTATTCTTGGGAGGCTTTGAAAAAAGGTGGGGGCTATTATTTAAAAACACCTAGTTTCAATGAGATTATTTTGGCTGCATATGGTGTGGATCGCGAACGCTTTTTGGACTTAGATAATGACAGTTTTCGTAGCGTACAATATCAACAATTAATTACAGCACTTTTGGATGGTCAAGAAATCCCACTTGCTATTGTCAAGAAATTGGAAAATAATCTCAAACAGAGACACAGATATCCAAAACACTGGTATCAAATGCAACAAGTTAGTTTAGCTGTTTTGCATAAACAGAATGGAAGGGAGTTTACACCCATGTTAGATCATGAAAACAAGGATCGAGACTATCTCTTTGGACGTCTCTTAGCTATTTATGAGTTGCTAGAAGCTCAGAGGTATGAATTGGATGGTGGCAGTAAAGAACGTGTTACGAATGCGGAACGCTACTGGACAGCCTACACAGGTCAACCAGCAAAATTGATGAGTCACTTGGAAAACAAGGTCAAACCTTATGAAGAAGTTTTGAAATTAAATCGTCCAGGAATTTTTCATAAATTGGAGAAGGAAAGACGGGAAATCGTTGAGTTATTAGCTCCAAAAATTATGGAAAAAGATTTTAATCAGCCGTTGGATTATAAATTCATTTTTGGATATTATGCAGAGAAGAAATATTTTTTCACAAAGCAAGTAAAGGAAAGCGAGGGATAGCAGATGTTGGAAAATAAGATTGATTTTATGGTAACAGTTGAAGTGCGAGAAGCCAATGCTAATGGAGATCCGCTCTCAGGTAATATGCCAAGAACAGATGCCAAAGGCTACGGCTTGATGAGCGATGTCTCAATCAAACGCAAGATTCGCAATCGTATGCAAGATATGGGGCAACCTATCTTTGTACAAGCGGGAGATCGAATCGAGGACGAATTTAAATCCTTGGAAAAACGTTTTTCAAATCATTTCACAGCTAAAACACCTGACAGTGACATTGAAGAACAAGCAAACCAAATGTGGCTGGATGTACGTGCTTTTGGACAGGTATTTACTTACTTGAAGAAATCAATCGGTGTACGCGGACCAGTGTCAATCAGCATGGCAAAATCTTTAGAACCAATTGTCATTTCAAGTCTGCAGATTACTCGCAGTACTAATGGTATGGAGGCCAAGAGTGAAAGTGGCCGGTCTTCTGACACCATGGGAACCAAACATTTTGTAGACTACGGAGTTTATCTTGTCAAAGGTTCCATTAATGCTAACTTTGCTGAGAAAACTGGCTTTAGTGATGCAGATGCTGAAGTCATTAAAGAAGCACTAGTCAGTCTCTTTGAAAACGATGCCTCATCTGCTCGACCAGAAGGTTCTATGCGTGTGCGGGAGGTATTTTGGTTCACTCATGCAAGCAAATTAGGAAACGTTTCTAGTGCGCGTGTCTTTGATTTGTTAGAATTTGACAAGGATAAGCAAGATAAGGATAGCTATGAAGATTATGGCATTCATCTGAATCAAGAAAAATTGGCAGATTATCAAGCTAAGGGATTGGAAGTTGATGTTTTAGAAGGGCTTTAAGATGGTCTATGATGAAAATGATTACCTAATGATATCTGGTATCCAGCATTTTCAGTTTTGCAAGAGGCAGTGGGGTCTAATTCATATTGAACAAGCTTGGGCTGAAAATGAAGCAACATCCCACGGACAAATATTACACCAAAAAGCAGATAATCCCTATATCAAAGAAAAGCGCAAAGATGTCATTACTTCAAGGGCAATGCATGTTTCTTCTAAAACTTTGGGCCTATATGGCATTCTGGATGTGGTTGAATTTCACAAAGATGAGTCTGGTGTGAAGCTAAAAGGAAAACGTGGCAACTGGATTCCTAGAATCATTGAATACAAGCGAGGAAAGCCTAAAAAAGATACACGTGATGTTGTTCAACTCGTTGCTCAAACTATCTGTCTAGAGGAAACTCTGGGATGTCATATTGAAGTCGGTTACCTCTATTATCATAGTGTCAATCAGAAAAAGGAAATAGAGATTACGGATCAATTGCGGCAGGAAGTGTATGATTTGGCTGAACAAATGCACACCTATTATGAGCAAAAAATTATTGATAAGGCTGAATATTTTAAGAACTGTCCTTTGTGCTCATTAGTGGATATTTGTATGCCACGATTAAGTAAAAAGTCTCGAAATGTTGAAAATTATATCAGACAGTCTTTGTTGAGTGAGGAAAGTATATGAAAAAACTTTTGAATACTTTATACCTGACACAGGATAATTTTTATCTAACTCGTGAGCGTGATAATATTATTGTCAAGCAGGAAGGAAAAATTGTTAACCGTTTTCCATATAGGATTATTGATGGGATTGTGTGCTTTTCTTATTTAGGAGCGTCGCCATCTCTAATAGAACTTTGTGCTAAAAATCAGATCAATCTTTCCTTCCATACTCCTCAAGGAAAATTTTGTGGTCGTTTTGTTGGTCCAACGAATGGAAATGTTTTACTGAGAAGGGAACATTATCGCTTAGCTGATGATATAAAATCGCTTGACTATGCTAAGCGATTTATCTTGGCAAAAGTATCTAATTCCAGAAAATATCTAGTTCGTTTCAAGCGTGATCACCGAGAACGCATTAATAGTCAATTATTTGAAGAAATTAATTCGGAATTGACATGGGCCTTAGAAATGATACAAGCAGCTCCAGATAAGGAAACCTTGTTAGGGATTGAAGGTCAGGCTGCCAATCAGTATTTTCGAGCTTTCAATGATTTGGTTCTAACTGATAAGAAAACCTTTCAATTTGATGGACGAACTCGTCGTCCGCCTTTGGATTGTATCAATGCCTTGTTGTCATTTGGCTATAGTTTATTAGCCTATGAATGTCAGTCTGCTCTTGAGGCAGTCGGTTTGGATTCCTATGTTGGCTTTTATCATACGGATCGTCCTGGACGAGCTAGTTTAGCCTTGGACTTGGTTGAAGAATTTCGATCCTATATTGTTGATCGTTTTGTCTTCTCTTTGATTAATAAGGGACAACTAACTAAGAAACACTTTGACATAAAAGAAAATGGCAGTGTTATTTTAACAGAAAAAGGTCGCGCGATTTTTATCGAAGCTTGGCAGAAGCGTAAGCATACTGAAGTTGAACATCCTTTTACAAAAGAAAAAGTGAAACTAATGCTCCTACCTTATGTTCAAGCTCAGCTATTGGCCAAAGCAGTTCGAGGAGATCTAGAATCTTACCCTCCATTTTTAATCTAGGAGTAATCTTATGATGGTTTTAGTGACCTATGATGTCAATACAGAAACGGCAGCAGGACGTAAGCGACTCCGTCATGTTGCAAAATTGTGTGTGGATTATGGTCAGCGTGTCCAAAACTCAGTTTTTGAGTGTTCCGTCACTCCAGCAGAATTTGTTGAAATTAAGAATGAGTTGCTCACAATTATCGACCAAGAGTCTGATAGTATCCGCTTTTATCTGTTGGGAAAAAACTGGCAGAATAGGGTAGAGACAATTGGTCGAGATGATAGTTATGACCCAGATGTGGGGGTCTTGCTCCTATAATCTTATGTGCGAACCTAGGTTACACATCAAAACCTGGGTCATTCGCTCATAAAAATGAAGAATTAGTGGTGAAATAGGTCGATTATTGGGTAATAAGAGCCTGAGTAAGAGTACTTTTTTTGCCACAAACGGTGCAACTACGCGCCGTCGCTCCCTTCGCGGGAGCGTGGATTGAAATAAGCGTGAGCGTAGACGAGAACGGCGTGGTCCGGTCGCTCCCTTCGCGGGAGCGTGGATTGAAATACAAACTCCGCGATTTTCAGCAATTCTTCCGGAACGTCGCTCCCTTCGCGGGAGCGTGGATTGAAATACGTGTAAACTCCTCACCTCTCTAGTCCACGTCCTGTCGCTCCCTTCGCGGGAGCGTGGAATGAAATCCTATTACCCTGATGCACCAAAAGAAATGGTCAGCGTCGCTCCCTTCGCGGGAGCGTGGATTGAAATACTCATTGATGCGATCAAATCTGGTTATCTCTCGTCGCTCCCTTCGCGGGAGCGTGGATTGAAATACAATTTATTTAAAAAAAATGAAAGGAAAGTCAAGTCGCTCCCTTCGCGGGAGCGTGGATTGAAATTTTAGTTAAAACAACTCTTAATAGAGATAAAAACAGTCGCTCCCTTCGCGGGAGCGTGGATTGAAATCGTCAGATGTTTCTAAGTATAGTAAATTATCAGCAGTCGCTCCCTTCGCGGGAGCGTGGATTGAAATTTTTGTTGTTAAGAAAATGATTGTAAAGTATTACGTCGCTCCCTTCGCGGGAGCGTGGATTGAAATAATTATTTTAAAGTCAGATAAGTTATTAATAAATGTCGCTCCCTTCGCGGGAGCGTGGATTGAAATACCACTGACTGTCAAAACGTCCGCAGAAGCCTCTGTCGCTCCCTTCGCGGGAGCGTGGATTGAAATTAACATTTTATAATCTCCTTATTTTTAAAAAATAGTCGCTCCCTTCGCGGGAGCGTGGATTGAAATAAAATCCTTTAAAACTAATTGCTAATCAAGCCCTGTCGCTCCCTTCGCGGGAGCGTGGATTGAAATTAGCGAAGGAAGTTCCATTTATTGGTCAAATGTCGTCGCTCCCTTCGCGGGAGCGTGGATTGAAATATTATTAATAAGTTTTGTAATATATGATGGGATTGGTCGCTCCCTTCGCGGGAGCGTGGATTGAAATTTTTTGGATAAGTTCTTCGGTTTTTGCAGTGTTGTCGCTCCCTTCGCGGGAGCGTGGATTGAAATATCAAGTCCAGATTCAGTCAGCTCCACCAACTCAGTCGCTCCCTTCGCGGGAGCGTGGATTGAAATATTATTCCCAAGTTTCATGCCAGCAAGAGCGAGTGTCGCTCCCTTCGCGGGAGCGTGGATTGAAATAAGTCAGCAAGCTCAATCTGTAGTGCTTTATCTCGTCGCTCCCTTCGCGGGAGCGTGGATTGAAATTGTTCCGTATCGTCAGTGTATTCATAGGGTTTATGTCGCTCCCTTCGCGGGAGCGTGGATTGAAATTTTAGTAACGCCAAGTTCGTCCAATTTCTCAGATGTCGCTCCCTTCGCGGGAGCGTGGATTGAAATTGATAAAGCTGGAACCGTCAGTACTACCGCCAAAGTCGCTCCCTTCGCGGGAGCGTGGATTGAAATATGATAAGATTGTAAAGTGATATTAAAAAAACTGTCGCTCCCTTCGCGGGAGCGTGGATTGAAATAATTTGTAATCTCCAGAAAATTTAACATAGTTAAGTCGCTCCCTTCGCGGGAGCGTGGATTGAAATACTCTCTTTGATGTTAACCTCACTTGATACACTTGTCGCTCCCTTCGCGGGAGCGTGGATTGAAATACCTTTTGCTTGATTTTTTAAACATTTAACATTAGTCGCTCCCTTCGCGGGAGCGTGGATTGAAATTGATAAAGCTAGACCCGTCAGTACTACCACCAAAGTCGCTCCCTTCGCGGGAGCGTGGATTGAAATTGTTACCAAAAGATAAGGTGTTCCGTTGTATATAGTCGCTCCCTTCGCGGGAGCGTGGATTGAAATCAAGCGATATTTTGTTAGATTATCAACATCAAAAGGTCGCTCCCTTCGCGGGAGCGTGGATTGAAATAATCCGTGGTGCAAAGCCCACAGCTCAAGCATATGTCGCTCCCTTTGCGGGAGCGTGGATTGAAATTTCGTAGTGCTGTACTGACTGTTGCAACTCTGTTAGTCGCTCCCTTCGCGGGAGCGTGGATTGAAATATGGAGAAGAATACAAAGGTAAGAAATATAAAAAGTCGCTCCCTTCGCGGGAGCGTGGATTGAAATATTGATGTTGATGCCATAGAACTTGATGACAAAGGGTCGCTCCCTTCGCGGGAGCGTGGATTGAAATTGGTCAGCAATGACGCCGATTGTGTGCCGTTGATTGTCGCACCCTTCGCGAGTTCGTGGATTGAAATTGCGCCAGCCGATGGAAAAGTTGAATTATCATCCGTCGCTGCACGGATGAAGTATCATACTTTTAGAAATACTGTACTATTAATTGGTTGTCAAAGGTAATGATTTTAAATTAATAGGAGATACCTTTTTTGAATATCTGATTCATTCTTGGTTGTATTAATCAGTAAAAGTGGAGCATGTCTCGGCTTTTTACTTGACTTTATATACAGAAAGCTATATTATAAACTATACGAAAGGATATACAGAGGTGAAGTCATGGATATTGTTGAAAAAAAGGTACAGGTTAGTTTTAAGACTGATTCTGAATTATTAAAAGAAGCAAAAAAAGTTATCGCTGATAATAATCTTGATATGACAAAGGCTTATAATTTATTTTTGGAAAACATCGTTGCTAGACAAGAGATTCCTTTATTGACAGAAGAGGAACTACGTAAAGAGAAAATATTTAAGAGTCTTCAGCAGGATGTAGCTGAATCAATTGCAGAGTATCATGCAGGTAAAACCAAAACATTAGATGAGGTTCGAGAGAAATATGGACTTGGAAAATTATAATGCTATTTTATCGGATAAGGCCTCTAATGATATTGATGTCATTTATAACTATATATTAAAACAATTACTTTCAAACCAAGGAGCAGATCATTTTATTGATCGAATTACTAGAGCGCTTCAAGGTTTGAGTATATTTCCATATGTTGGATTTGATGTAGAATCAAAATATGGTAAACAGGTTTCATACCTTCACCGAGTAAGAGGTATAGTTGTTGATAAATATCTAATTTTTTATTTTATTCAAGAAGAAAAAAGAGATGTTGTCATCTCAAGAATAGTAGGATCACAAAGCAACTATATTGAAATATTATCTAGAGACAATATTTAGAAAGGTCCTGTTATGTCTTTCGAATCTGATTTTTTTAAGCGCAAGCGGGTTGATTTTGATAAGCTTTTGCCTTTTGGTTTTGTGGCTGAAGGGGAGGGCTTCCTTTACCGTGCGACCATTATGGATGGGGCTTTTGAGGCGCGGGTCCGGATTGATGGGGCTGGGCAGGTTACCGGAACGCTCTGGGATTTGGACATGGACGAGGATTACGCGGCTTATCGGGTGACGGCGCCGGCTGGTGCATTTGTCGGGGAGGTGCGTGAAGCTTATGGGCAAATCTTGTCGAGCATTGCGCAGCACTGTTTCCTTGACATGCCTCTGGTTTCTGATCAGGGCAATGAGTTAGCGCAGCATATTTCCCAAAAGTACGGGGATAGCTACGACTATCCTTTTGACAAGTATCCTAAGTTTTTGTCCTATCGCAACCCCAGCAATAACAAGTGGTATGCCCTCTTCATGACGCTGGCGCGTGAGAAGCTGGATTTGGGTGATGAGCTTTGGGACCAGGATGCGCTCAAGGCCGAGGTGGAGATTGTCAATCTTAAGGTAGATACCAGTCGCATGGCGGACCTCCAGGCTCAGGCCGGCATTTACCCCAGCTACCACATGAACAAGAAGTCTTGGGTGTCGGTGGTTCTCGACGGGACTGTTCCTCAGGATTTGTTGGCGGATTTGGTGGATAATAGCAGAGCTTTGACCATGCCTGTGGGCTATCGCAGTCAGTCTGGCCCAGATTACTGGGTCATTCCAGCCAATCCCAAATACTTTGACATCGACGCAGAATTTGCCGAAAGCAAGGTGGTATATTGGACGCAGAAGGCCAAAATCCAAAAGGGTGACTTGGTCTTCATGTATGTCACCGCACCAGTTCAAGCTATTCGCTATGTTTGTCGCTGTCTGGAAGCAGAAATTGATAACACCATCTATCCTGACTACCCAGACATTAAGAAATTGATGAAGGTAGAGCTTATTCATACTTTTGATGACAGTCTCTTCCCTTTTGAAACCATGAAGGAACTGGGTGTGCGGGCTGTCCGCGGACCGCGACGCATGACCAAGGAATTAATAGAGGCTATCAAGAAGGAGCTGCCTGAATGATTAGAAAAATTAGACTCAGCGATGCTACTGAACTTCATAAGCTTAATAGTGACTGCTTAGGCTATGACGTTCCTCTTTCTCTTACACAAAATCAGTTGGAGAAGTTAATGGCAGATCCTCATCATCATTTTTTGGTAGCAGAAGTGGATGGAAGGGTTATTGGCTACCTCCATGCTCAACTCTATGAAACCCTCTATTTTGAACCTCTTTGGAATCTCATGGCCTTAGCTGTTTCAGCTGATTTTCAGAGACAGGGAATAGCAAGTGACTTGATGGTGGCCTGTGAAGCGCTAGCTAGGCAGGCAAAAGTTGCGGGTATTCGAGTCAATTCAGGGATTTCTCGTGGCGGAGCACATGCCTTTTACCAGAAAATGGGATATGAAATCCGACCAGACCAGAAACGATTTTTGAAGCGCTTTAATGATGGTGATGACAGGGTTTGAAAAAACTGCTGAAAAATTCAAAAAATTTGCTAAAATCCTTTTCTTTTGTCTCCTATAAGTGTATAATAGCCCTATTGTTAATTATTTTAACAAGACTATTTTAAAAAATCTTATAAGGAGGAGCATATATGAAGAAAAGCTTTATTCATCAGCAACAGGAGATTTCTTTTGTTAAAAATACTTTCACTCAGTATTTGATCGACAAATTGGAAATCGTTGAAGTGCAAGGACCTATTCTCAGTCAGGTCGGGGATGGTATGCAGGATAATTTGTCTGGAATTGAGCACCCTGTATCTGTTAAGGTATTGAAAATTCCTGAAGCTGAGTTTGAAGTTGTCCATTCATTAGCCAAGTGGAAACGTCATACATTGGCGCGCTTTGGTTTTAATGAAGGGGAAGGGCTTTTTGTTCATATGAAAGCTCTTCGTCCAGATGAGGATTCTCTGGATCCTACTCACTCTGTCTATGTTGATCAGTGGGACTGGGAAAAGGTAATTCCTGATGGGCGCCGTAATCTTGCTTATTTAAAAGAGACGGTTGAAAAGATTTACAAAGCTATCCGCTTGACAGAGCTGGCAGTTGAGGCACGCTTTGATATTGAGTCAATCCTGCCTAAGCAAATTACCTTTATTCATACTGAGGAATTGGTAGAACGTTACCCTGATTTGACTCCTAAAGAGCGTGAGAACGCTATTGCTAAAGAGTATGGTGCAGTCTTCTTGATTGGTATTGGTGGTGTCTTAGCAGATGGGCAACCTCATGACGGTCGTGCACCTGACTACGATGACTGGACAACAGAATCTGAAAATGGTTATCACGGTCTAAATGGTGATATCCTTGTTTGGAATGAACAATTGGGAACAGCTTTTGAGTTGTCTTCTATGGGGATTCGTGTTGACGAAGATGCGCTTAAACGTCAGTGTGCTATTACAGGAGATGAAGACCGTTTAGAATTTGACTGGCACAAGACTTTACTTCGTGGATTCTTCCCACTAAGTATTGGTGGTGGTATTGGTCAATCTCGTATGGCCATGTTCTTACTTCGTAAGAAACACATTGGCGAAGTTCAATCCAGTGTTTGGCCAAAAGAAGTCCGAGATACATTCGAAAATATCTTGTAGGATGTATTTCTTATTTTAACTATAATATAAAATCGTTAGAAGCTAAGTTCTAACGATTTTATATTATTCGAATTGGCATAATGTTAGGCCTCTGGCCTCAGCATCAGATAGTGTCGTCGAGCTTGTGCTCTTAGAATTATTTAAACCTCTACAATTAGGTGATAGGTGGTATCTTTTACCTGTTGCTGTGATATATACAGTTGCAGTACTTTGGTCTTGGGCTGCTTGAGCGGCTTGCTGTGCTGCAGCCTGTTCTTGAGCTTCACGGCTTTCGATGGCGGATATTACTGCAGTAATTCTTCTGTTTAAATCAGCATTTTTTTCGGAATCTGAAACATATCCAGTTTTTGTTTGAGCTTCTGAAATGTTATTTCGATTTTGATCATTTTCAAGATTCTTAACAGCAACTTCTGCATCATTTTCTCGAGTTGTAATGGCATTTGATACAGCCTGAATCCTTCTGTTTAAGTCAGCTTTCTTATCATCATTTTTAACACGATCAGTAATTTGCTGAGCATCAGAAATATTTTCCCGTATTTGATTATTTTCAAGGTTTTTAACAGCTTTATCTGCTTTATCAATGATAAGTGTTTGTTCTACTTTGGAAATTCGTTTCTTTAAAGATGATTTTGTTTCTTTATGTTTTACTTTTTTTACAATTTTTTTGGCATTTAATAGTTTTTCTTCGGATGGCTCTTTTTCAAGATTTTTAACTATTTTTTTAGCTTGTCGTATATTATTATCTGATGAATTCTTTTTATCCCCTTTACTATCTGCCGATACAATAGTGGACTGATTGCTTATGTTATCTATAATACTATTGTTAACAAGTACTCCTTGATTAACTTGTAATGAGAAAATACAAACTGCTAAGAAAATAAAACTTTTAATTTTTTTCATTTTTCCTCTCCTAAAATAATTTGATATGTGAAATTTTATGCCTTCATTTTAGCACTTTTCCTCGGCGTTGTAAACGTTTTCTGGTAATGAACATCACTTTTTTCTAGATTTTCTGAAATAGTTTTTCTTTTAGGAAAGTTTTAGTCTGTCTTGCTATCCTTTTGGCATTAAGTGGGACTTTTTGCTATAATATTGCTTATGAGAGTAGTAGCTGGTAAATTTGGTGGTCGTCCTTTGAAAACCTTGGATGGCCAAACGACTCGTCCAACGACTGATAAGGTCAAGGGCGCTATTTTTAATATGATTGGTCCTTTCTTTGATGGGGGCCGTGTTTTAGATTTATTTTCAGGAAGCGGAAGCTTAGCTATTGAGGCTGTTTCACGCGGGATGGATGAAGCTGTGTTAGTCGAACGTGATCGTCGTGCGCAAGCTATTATCCAGGAAAATATTAAGATGACTAAGAGTGAGCAACAATTTACTTTGTTAAAGATGGACGCGAATCGTGCTTTGGAACAGTTGGCTGGGAAATTTGATTTAGTTCTTTTGGATCCGCCTTATGCCAAGGAGGAGATTGTCAAGAATATTATGATTCTTGATGAAAGAGATTTGCTGTCAGAGGATGTTATGCTTGTCTGTGAGACTGATAAGTCTGTGGACTTGCCTGAGGAAATTGCAAGTTTTGGAATTTGGAAGCAGAAAACTTATGGCATTTCTAAGGTGACTGTTTATATTCGATAGTCTGTCACTTTTTTTGGAAATTGGGAATACTGACTTAGTTTGCTTTCTCTAGAATTGTCTTATTTCGGGGTGGGCTTCAGTTTGATTAGAATAAGGACAAGACATTTCTGATTATTGCTCTTCTTTTACCCTCAAACTTCGTGAGGGAAGCTTATTGTCTGATGTCTTTGTGACATTGATCTTCCCTTTTTATATCCTTATTTTTTATCTTGAGGAGGATTGAATGGATAAAATTGGACTTTTTACAGGTTCTTTTGACCCAGTAACAAATGGTCATGTTGATATAATTAGACGTGCCAGTAAGCTTTTTGACAAACTTTATGTTGGCGTTTTTTTTAACAATGCTAAAAAAGGTTTGTTTACGGTTGAAGAGCGCAAGTCTATGCTTGAAGAGACTTTTGCTGACCTATCTAATGTTGAGATTATTACTGCTAGTGGTGCTTTAGCTGTTGATGTTGCTAAGCAATTAAAAGTAACGCATTTGGTGAGGGGCTTACGAGGTGCAGAAGATTTAGATTTGGAAGCACGGCTAGATTTTTATAATCATGAATTAGCACCTGAATTAGATACTGTGTTTTTAATGACAAAATTGGATATGAAATTCCTTAGTTCAACACATGTTAGGGAGCTCATTCATTTTAAATCAGATATAAGTAAGTATGTTCCTGAGTGTGTTGTTAGAGAAGTGGAGAAAAAACGTGGCTATAAATACCTCTAAGAAGCCTTTAAAGAATTTTAAGCAAATTTTTAACCGTCTAAAATGGTGGCTACTAGGTCTTCTGGCTGTTCTAGTAACCTTTAGTTTATTTGTTCCTCTGCCGTTTTATATGGAATCTCCCGGTGGTGCCTATGATATTCGACAGGTTCTTTCAGTAGATGATAAAGATGACGAGGCAGACGGTTCTTATAATTTTGTTGCTGTCAGTGTCAGCCGTGCAACATTTGCACAGCTTATTTATGCATGGGTAACCCCACATACGGAGATTATCAGTGCAGAAGCTATGACAGGTGGTGCTAGTAATGACGACTATCTGAGAATAAATGATTATTTTATGCAGAGTTCTCAAAATACAGCGACCTATCAAGCATTATCATTGGCGGGGAAAAATGTAGAACTGGTATACAAGGGAGTTTATATTCTTAGTGTCAATGACAATTCAACCTTTAAAGGAATTTTAAACATTGCTGATACGGTAACAGGTGTAAATGGTAAAACTTTTGATAGTTCCGCAGAGTTGATAGCCTATGTATCCAAGCTAAAATTGAAATCTGATGTGACTGTCCAATATACCTCTTCGGGTGAAGAAAAAGAAGCTAAAGGTAAAGTTATTAAACTAGATAATGGTAAAAATGGTATTGGAATTAGCCTAGTGGATCATACAGGTGTTGAATCTGATACAGATGTTCATTTTTATACTGAAGGTGTTGGTGGACCGAGTGCTGGTTTGATGTTTACCCTTGATATTTATGATCAATTGGTAGATGAAGACTTGCGTAAGGGAAGAATCATTGCAGGTACTGGGACTATTGAATCTGATGGTTCGGTTGGAGATATCGGCGGAGCTGCTTTAAAGGTAGTTGCTGCTGATGAAATTGGAGCAGATGTCTTCTTTGTTCCAAATAATCCAGTCAACGAGGAAATTCTAAAAGAATACCCAGACACAAAAACTAACTATGAAGAGGCTTTAGAAGCAGCCAAAGCTATAGGGACTGATATGAAAATTGTACCTGTAACAACTGCTAAAGAAGCTATTGAATATCTTGAAAAAACGAGTTAAATTCGAAATTTGTTTTAAGAACTGTGGTGTTGGTGAACATCATGGTTCTTTTTAATTAATCTTTTATTAAGTTTTCTAGGGTAAACTGAAATTAATTTAAGAAGACAAGTATATTTAATTTATGATTATCGAGGAGAACTATGGTAACTTGGAAAAAAAGATTAATGGTAGGACTAGAGTCTCTGATTCTTTTTATCTACTTAGATGGCTGCCTCTTAATATTCATTAGATCTATTGATGGCAATGGTATCTACCAAACCGTGACAATGAAATGGACAAGTTTCCTTTATTGGACATTTGGTTTGATTTTTTTGATTTGCTGTCAGTTGGCTGGAATTGTTTTATGGAAAAAAAGCCATGAAAAATGAAGTGGTTAATTATAGGTTTTAGTGCTGGCGAAAGTCAGCTCTTTTTCAGATTTAGATTGTATTCGACTTGCGCTAAAATAAGCAATCTAATGCTTACAAAAGATTAAAAATAGTGTATAATAAAAAGGTTATGAAGGAAAATGTCTTATTGCCAATTAACATGTTACTTTCTACTGCTGAGAAATCTTTGAGCTGTAGATGAGTTATGAGCTGGAAAGACATGCTAATCTAAATAAAGTGAGGAGACAGATGAGAAAAGAAATCTCTCCTGAAATGTATAACTACAATAAATTTCCAGGACCGCAATTTATTACATTCGAAAATCAAGTCAAAAGTGATGACTATTCTTTTGTGATTTTGGAAAATATTAAAGATGCCTTTGATCCGACTGTTTTTAGCCAACGATTCTCAGAAATCCTACTTAAATACGATTATATCGTTGGAGATTGGGGTAATGAACAACTCCGTCTTAAAGGGTTCTACAAAGATAATAAGGATGCAAAGAAATCTAATCGTATTTCTCGATTAGATGACTATATCAAAGAGTATTGTAATTTTGGTTGTGCTTATTTTATTCTTGAAAATCCTGAGCCACAAGAGGTGACATTTGAGGAAGAACGTAGCTCAAAACGTCGTAAATCCTCTCGAAAACGTTCAGGTAATCGCAGTCGTGAAGAAGTGAAATCAGCCAATAATAAGGTAACAAATAAACATTTCAGTACCCAAAAACGTAAAGATAACCGCGTGCGTGATGAGCGCAGCAAAAAACGTCAACAACAAAAGGAAATTCAATCTGCTAAGCAGCATTTTGTAATCCGTAAGAAAGAAAAATAAAGGAAGTCGAAAATGACAGAATTAACAACAGAAGTTAAAAAAGAGCGTCGTCCACGTCGCCAAAAACCAGAAGATATGCCAGGTTACAAGCCATCTATCTATAGTCTAACACGCGATGAATTGATTGAATGGGCAATCGAACATGGTCAGAAAAAATTCCGTGCCACTCAAATCTGGGATTGGCTCTATCGTAAACGTGTCCAATCTTTTGAAGAAATGACTAACATTTCCAAGGATTTTATCGCAGTCTTGAATGAGAATTTTTGTGTCAATCCACTTAAGCAACGTATTGTCCAAGAATCAAAAGATGGCACTGTTAAATACCTCTTTGAACTTCCTGACGGCATGTTGATTGAAACTGTTCTTATGCGTCAGCACTATGGTATGTCAGTTTGTGTGACTACTCAGGTAGGATGTAACATTGGCTGTACTTTCTGTGCTTCAGGTCTTATCCCTAAACAACGTGATCTTAACAGCGGAGAAATCGTTGCTCAAATCATGTTGGTTCAAAAGTATTTTGATGACCAAGGTCAGGGAGACCGCGTCAGCCATATCGTGGTTATGGGTATCGGTGAGCCTTTGGACAACTACAAGAACGTCATGACCTTCCTTCGTGTTGTCAATGATGACAATGGTTTGGCAATCGGTGCACGTCATATCACGGTGTCAACATCTGGTTTGGCTCACAAAATCCGTGATTTCGCCAATGAAGGGGTTCAAGTTAACTTGGCTGTTTCCCTTCACGCGCCAAACAATGAGCTGCGCTCAAGCATCATGCGTATCAACCGTTCTTTCCCGTTGGAAAAACTCTTCGCAGCTATCGAGTACTACATTGAAACAACCAACCGTCGTGTGACTTTCGAGTATATCATGCTCAACGGTGTTAACGATAATCCTGAAAATGCTCAAGAATTGGCTGATTTGACTAAGAAAATCCGTAAATTGTCTTATATCAACCTTATTCCTTACAACCCAGTTTCAGAGCATGACCAATACAGCCGTTCAACAAAAGAACGCGTTGCAGCTTTCTATGACGTTCTTAAGAAAAATGGTGTTAACTGTGTAGTTCGTCAAGAACACGGTACAGACATCGATGCTGCTTGCGGACAGTTACGTTCAAATACCATGAAACGTGACCGCGAAAGAGCTGTGGTAGAGGCCGCTAAATAATGTCGCACTTTCTTGATGACAAGGCAGAGCTCACTAGCTTAGGCCGTAAAGTCACCTGGACTTTGGTTGGTCTTTATGCTTTAGCCATCTGCTATATGTGCTTTGGTCCTCAACACACAGTCGACGGTATCGAAACTCCAAATATTATCTATTGGGGACGCTTGCGGTTACTTCTAGTACCCTTTAACACGCTCCTTAGTTTTGGTCAATTGGAAGGTGGCCTTGAGATTTTTTGGGTCATTGGCCAAAATCTCCTCAATATCTTGCTCCTCTTTCCTCTGCTTTTGGGAATGCTGGCGCTCTATCCAGACTTACGTTCTTGGAAGAAGATTATTTGGACAGCTTTCAGACTTAGTCTCTTTATTGAATGCACCCAGCTTATCCTAGACTTCCTTTTCGATGCCAATCGCGTCTTTGAAGTGGACGACCTCTGGACTAATAGCCTAGGCGGAGCCTTAGCCTTTATCACATATAGGTTTTTACAGGAAAAATTTAAAAAGAAATAAAGATGGAAGTCTATTAATGGATTTCCATCTTTCATTTGATACGACAGCTAATAGATATTTGTATTGATCTTCTTTTTTAATTGGGCCTAAGCCTATTTGAAGACAGAAGTTTAAAAGAACAAATCACTTGACTTGAAGTACACTCTAAGGTGTATAATGGATTCTGTTTGCATATTGTGCCCTCTCCCAAGTCTAGACTTATACTCTTCGAAAATCAAAATGATAGATTGTTAAGCCTTCTTGCCTACCTACAGGTATGCCTGCGTCAGCTTGCCTCCTCTAGTTTTGATTTTCATTGAGTATTAGGAGAGATGGGATTTAAAGAAATAAAATTTTAAAAGATTAAGCAGGGATATTGGCAATCACCAATAAATTGGCCTATAATCCTAGCTCAGAAAGGAAGATTTATGAAGATTTTAAAGAACCTGATGTGGTTCTTCAAGCTAGAAAAGCGCCGTTATCTTATCGGCATCTTATCGCTTAGTTTGGTAGCGGTTCTTAACCTCATTCCGCCTAAAATGATGGGGACGGTTATTGATGGGATTACAAGTGGACAGTTGACCAGAGCAGAGCTTTTATGGAGTTTACTCTGGTTGGTTTTGTCAGCTTTGGGAATGTACATCTTACGCTATATCTGGCGTATGTATATTTTGGGAACTTCTTACCGTTTGGGGCAGATTATTCGCTATCGCCTCTTTGAAAAATTCACCAAAATGTCACCCTCCTTCTATCAAAAGTACCGTACCGGTGACCTCATGGCCCATGCTACAAATGACATTAATGCCCTAACTCGTCTTGCTGGTGGCGGTGTTATGTCGGCTGTTGATGCTTCCATCACAGCCTTGGTGACTTTGGCAACTATGTTTTTCACCATTTCTTGGCAGATGACTCTGATTGCCATTATTCCTCTGCCTTTCATGGCCTTTGCCACTAGCAGATTGGGGCGTAAGACCCACAAGGCCTTCGGGGAATCACAGGCTGCCTTTTCAGAACTCAATAACAAGGTTCAGGAATCGGTTTCTGGGATTAAGGTAACTAAGTCCTTTGGTTATCAGGATGATGAGCTCCGCTCTTTTCAAGAAACAAATGACATGACCTTTGCTAAAAACATGGTCACTATGAAATACGATACCCTCTGGGATCCATTGGTCTTGCTCTTTGTTGGTGCCTCTTATCTTTTGACTCTCTTGACAGGGGCCTTCATGGTTTCTGCAGGTCAGGTGACGGTCGGTAGCCTGGTCACCTTCATTACCTACTTGGATATGTTGGTTTGGCCGCTTATGGCTATTGGCTTCCTCTTTAACATGGTGCAACGTGGGACCGTTTCTTACGAGCGTATCAATAATCTCTTGGAGCAGGAGTCTGACGTTCAAAACCCAAGCAAACCTGTCAAGCCAGTTCAAAATGGCCGTTTGGAATACGATATTGATTCCTTCAGCTATGAGGAAGACGAAACGCTTTCAGAAATTCATTTTGCTCTTGAAAAAGGACAGACCCTTGGTTTGGTTGGTCAAACGGGTTCTGGTAAAACGACTCTGATTAAACTGCTCCTGCGGGAATACAATGTCTCTTGTGGTATGATTAAGCTTAATGGTCATGATATTTGTGACTATGATTTGGCTGATTTGCGCAGCTTGATTGGTTATGTCCCTCAGGATCAGTTCCTCTTTGCGACATCAATCTTAGACAATGTTCGTTTCGGCCATCCCGCTCTGCCATTTGACCAAGTAGAAGAAGCAACCAAACTGTCTCAGGTTTACGATGACATTATGGCCATGCCAGAAGGGTTTGATACCCTGATTGGTGAAAAAGGGGTCAGTCTGTCGGGTGGTCAGAAGCAAAGAATTGCCATGAGTCGTGCCATGATTCTTAATCCAGATATTCTCATTTTGGATGATTCTCTGTCAGCTGTGGATGCCAAGACGGAGCATGCCATTATTGAAAATCTCAAGGCGACTCGCCAAGACAAAACAACTATTATTACTGCCCACCGTCTCAGTGCTGTGGTCCATGCTGACCTGATTTTGGTTATGCAGGATGGTCGCATTATCGAACGTGGTCGCCACGATGATTTGATTGCTCAAGGTGGCTGGTACGCTGAAACTTATGAATCACAACAATTAGAAATGGAAGGAGATGCTGATGAAGAATAATGCTAATCAATGGTGCGTCTTTAAGCGTCTCATGTCCTATCTGAAAAATTACAAGTGGTTGACCGCTTTGGCATTGACCTTACTCCTATTAACAACAGTGGTTCGAAGTGCCATTCCCTTGGTGGCTTCCTACTTTATCGATAACTTTTTGACCAATATGGACCAGACAGCTATGATGATTTTGGTGGGCTACTACCTCATGTATGTTCTCCAAACTATCATCCAGTACTTGGGAAATCTCTTCTTTGCGCGTGTGTCTTACAGCATCGTCCGTGATATTCGTCGTGATGCCTTCGCTAATATGGAAAAGCTTGGTATGTCCTATTTTGACAAAACGCCAGCGGGTTCCATCGTCTCACGTATTACCAATGATACTGAGAGTATCAGCGATATGTTCTCTGGTATTCTCTCTAGCTTCATCTCGGCTATCTTTATCTTCACGGTGACTCTTTTGACCATGCTCAGGCTCAATGCGGTGCTGACAGGCTGGGTAGCTCTTTTCCTACCTTTCATCTTTATCCTAGTCAATATCTACCGCAAGAAATCTGTTGCCGTTATCGCTAAAACACGTTCTCTCCTGTCTGATATCAACTCCAAGTTGTCTGAAAGCATTGAAGGTATTCGTATCATTCAGGCTTTCAGCCAGGAAGAACGCCTCAAGGCTGAGTTTGAAGCCATTAACAAGGAGCATGTGGAATACGCCAATCGTTCCATGGCCCTGGATAGTCTCTTCCTCCGCCCTGCCCTGTCCCTGCTCAAACTCCTTGCCTACGCTATCCTCATGGCCTACTTTGGCTTCCGTGGTATGGAGCTTGGGATTTCGGCCGGTCTCATGTACGCCTTCATTCAGTATGTCAACCGCCTTTTTGACCCCCTCATTGAAGTGACTCAGAATTTCTCTGTCCTCCAGACTTCCATGGTCTCTGCGGGCCGCGTCTTCGACCTCATTGATGAGACAGCTTATGAGCCTTCCCAGGAAAATAGCGGAGCTGAAATTAAAGAAGGAAATATCGAGTTTAAAAACGTCAGCTTTTCTTATGATGGAAAGAATCAGATTCTTGATAATATTTCCTTCAAGGTCAACAAGGGAGAAACCATCGCCTTTGTTGGTCATACGGGATCAGGGAAATCATCTATCATCAATGTCTTCATGCGTTTCTATGAATTTCAATCTGGTCAAGTCCTGCTTGATGGCGTTGACATTCGCAACTATAGTCAAGAACAATTGCGCAAAAATGTTGGTCTGGTCCTGCAAGATCCTTTCCTCTATCATGGGACAGTCAAGTCAAATATCAAGATGTACCAAGACATTTCAGATGAGGACGTTCAAGCAGCAGCAGAGTTTGTCGATGCCGATCAATTTATTCAGAAATTGCCTGACAAATATGATTCTCCTGTAGCTGAACGAGGCTCAAGTTTCTCTACTGGACAGCGCCAGCTCTTGGCTTTCGCCAGAACTGTAGCCAGTCAGCCTAAAGTCCTCATCTTGGACGAAGCGACAGCCAATATTGACTCAGAAACAGAACAAATCGTGCAGAATTCCTTGGCTAAGATGCGCCAGGGCCGCACAACCATCGCCATCGCCCACCGTCTCTCGACTATTCAAGATGCCAACTGCATCTATGTCCTTGACAAGGGCCGTATCATCGAAAGTGGCAGCCACGAGGAGCTCCTAGCTCTTGGCGGCACTTACCACAAGATGTACCAGCTTCAGGCGGGTATGATGGAAAACTAAGAATATTTATCATGAACCAACTTAGGAAACTGGGTTGGTTTTTTGATTTGTATGGATATCATTTACTAGAATGAAAAATCCAATTGTATGGATGGTTTTCAACTGTCAAAGCTCTGCATTTTTGCTATAATAAAAGGATAAGATAAAGGTGGTATTGGTATGGCAAGAATGATTCCGGGTCGCATTCGTAATCAAGGTGTTGCCCTTTATGAACAAGGGCAAGTTCAAATAGAGAGTGATGATAATGGGCTTCTTCAAGCAAAAGTCGGAGAAGCTCAAGTTCAGTATGCTCTGATAGACGATGAAAAAATTGGCTGTACTTGTGACTTTTTTGGGAAAAAGCAGTATTGTGAACATTTGGCAGCATTAGAGTGTTTTTTAAAAAATGATGAGAGAGGACGTGAAATCAGCCAAGAGTTAGAGTCAAACTCTGAAGATCAGAGAGAGACTAAAGTGAAGAACTCTTTTGGCAGTGTCTTTTTAGATGGATTAGCTGTCAATGAGGACGATACGACCAAATATCGTCTGTCAGCATTAGGAAGCCAAAATCCATATGCTTCAGATTATTTATGGACTCTAAAAATGAATCGATTGCCGGATGAGAGGACCTATATTGTTCGAGATATTGGGGCATTTTTGACAGTTGTTAAGAATGAAGGCTACTATCAAATTGGCAAGAATTACTTTGAGCCCATATCCTTACTGCAGTTTGATACTGCTAGTCAAGAATTGATTCAATTCCTTTGGCGTATTATTCCAGAAAACGATCGCTTGGACTTAGACTATATATTGCCAAATCATGGTCGTCACCTTTCATTACCGCTAGGCTTCTTTGAAGAAGGAGTTCGTCTCCTGACTGATTTGCACGATTTTCAGTTTGAGGGCAATCGTCAGGATTACCGTCATCTTTATTTCAAAGAATTAGAGGGAGAAGATGCCTTATTTGACTTTTATGTTGAAGTGCATCGTCAGTATATTGAGCTGGTTATCAGTGAAAAGACTGTTCATTCGCTTTTTAAAAACGATTTTCTCCTTTACCATGATACCTTCTACCACTTGAATGCTAAACAGAAGAAAATTGTTACAGCCATTAAAACCTTACCGATTGAGGCTGATTTGAAGAAACACATTCAATTTGATTTGGATGACCAGGCGAAGTTGGCAGCTAGTCTTCTTGATTTCAAAGAAATTGGTATTGTCACAGCTCCGAAAAGTTTTGATATTCGAGATTTCAAAGCTCGTTTTGATTTAGGTTTAGATGATCATCAAAATATTTTACTGGATGTCAGTTTTAATTACGGTGGTGGTTTGGTTGTTACCAACAAGTCTGAACAAGAGCGACTTCCTTTTGCAAGTAATTTCAGGCATGAGGAGCGCATTTTTAAAGCTATGGAACAAGAAGGATTTGCTCCTCGCTTTTCAAGTAGCAGGCCTCCGTTGAAAGCGCAAGAGCTCTATCATTTCTTTACTGAAACGATTAGTCATTTTGAAAGACTAGGCTCTGTTTTCTTATCTTCAGATTTAGAGAATCTTCGTTTTTCAGAACGTCCGCAAATTAAGATTGGAGCTAATGCCGGTTTACTGGATATTTCCTTTGATTTTTCAACAATTTTTGAAGGTGATATCGATGAAGCATTGACAGCTTTATTTAATAATAATCCTTATTTCGTTAGTCAGTCTGGTCAGTTAGTTCTTTTTGATGATGAAACTTTGAGGGTTAGTTCAGCACTACAGACTCTACGGGCAAAAAGGGCGCGAAATGGTCATTTGCAATTAGATAGTTTGGCAGCTTTCCAACTTTCAGAACTCTTTAAAAATGACGACTCTGTCTCTTTTTCAAAAGAATTTGAACAACTTGCTTATGACTTGCGTCATCCTGAAAGTTTTGAACTTCCAGAAATAAGGGTGAATGCAGAGCTTCGTGACTATCAATACACTGGTATCCGATGGTTGTCTATGCTAGATAGTTACGGTTTTGGTGGGATATTGGCAGATGATATGGGTCTTGGAAAGACGCTACAAACAATTGCCTTTTTAAGGTCAAAATTAACCTCAGAAAGTCGAATCCTCATTCTAGCACCGTCAAGTCTTATTTATAATTGGCAGGATGAGTTTCATAAGTTCACACCCGAAATTGATGTTGCTGTTTCATATGGTCTAAAACCTGTCAGGGATGAAATTATTGACCAAGGACATCAAGTAACCATTACAAGTTATGCATCTTTCCGACAAGATTTTGAGAAATATCAGCAATTTAGCTTTGATTACTTGATTTTGGATGAAGCACAGGTAATGAAAAATACGCAAACTAAGATTGCTCAATATTTGCGAGCTTTTGAAGTGAAAAATTGCTTTGCTCTTTCTGGAACACCGATTGAAAATAAACTTCTTGAAATTTGGTCTATTTTCCAAATTGTTTTACCTGGTCTATTGCCAGCTAAGAAAGAATTTCTGAAATTAGACGCCAAACAAGTTTCTCGCTACATAAGACCTTTTGTCATGAGACGTAAAAAAGAAGATGTCTTGCCGGAGTTACCTGATTTAATAGAAATGAATTATCCTAACGAATTGGCTGACAGTCAAAAAGCTATTTACTTAGCACAATTGCGTCAAATGCAAGATAGAATCCGTTATTCTTCTGATGAGGATATCAATCGCCATAAAATTGAAATCTTGTCAGGAATTACTCGACTTCGTCAAATTTGTGACACACCAAGTCTTTTCATGGATTATGATGGTGAAAGCGGGAAAATTGACAGTCTGCGTGATCTTCTGGTTCAAATTAAAGAAAATGGACATCGCGCCCTTATCTTTTCACAATTTCGTGGTATGCTAGATATCGCTGAGAAAGAACTGGCTGAGTTAGGTCTGACTTCTTATAAGATTACGGGGTCAACTCCGGCAAATGAACGTCAGGAAATGACACGAGCCTTTAACAATGGTTCAAAGGATACGTTCCTTATTTCACTCAAAGCAGGTGGTGTAGGGCTTAATTTGACAGGAGCAGACACGGTTGTCTTGATTGACCTCTGGTGGAATCCAGCTGTAGAAATGCAGGCGATTAGCCGTGCACATCGCATTGGTCAAAAAGAGAATGTTGAAGTTTATCGATTAATTACCCGTGGAACGATTGAAGAAAAAATTCTCGAGTTGCAGGAGAGTAAGAAAAATCTAGTGACGACTGTCCTAGATGGTGATGAAAGCAGAGCTAGCATGACTATCGAAGATATTAAAGAGATTTTGGGTATTCAATCTTCAGAAGTGGAGTAAGTGGAGTGTCACTGATACTCTCTTGGATATAATCAATAAATAAATTGAAGGGTTTCCTACAAAACGGGAATCCTTTTTTGTTTTGATATTATTTGAGTATTAGAAAGTCAAATAGAAGAACCATGAAAAATGTTTTTCTGTAAATGTGACTGTCTAGTTTTCGGAAACGCTTGCATTTTTCTGGAGAACTGCTATAATATTTTTGTGATACTTTTAACAAACTATAGGAGAATCTGATGAAAACACCAGAGCAAATTTTAGAGACCACTATCCATACTGGGGAGCATAAAACTCACAAAACATTCCAAGAAAAGGCGATACTAGGCTTTATAGGTGGTGCCATGATTAGTTTGGGATACCTTTTATATATTCGTGTGACTGCCAGTGGTATGGCGACATTTGGTCCCTTTGCAAGTTTTTTGGGAGCCTGTGTTTTTCCAATTGGTTTGATTGTAATCTTATTGGCTGGAGGTGAGTTAATTACCGGGAATATGATGGCGGTGTCAGCTGCGTTTTTGGGTAAGAAAATTTCTGTTAAAGACTTAGTAGAAAATTGGGCCGTCATTACACTTTTTAATTTGCTAGGTGCTATTTTTGTAGCCTTTGTCTTTGGTCATTACCTTGGCTTGACAAATTCAGGTATTTATCTCGAAGAAACAATTGAAGTAGCACATGCAAAGTTAGCAGCGACTCCGATGAAAGCCTTTGTCTCAGGAATTGGTTGTAACTGGTTTGTAGGTTTAGCTTTATGGCTCTGCTATGGTGCAGAAGATGCAACAGGAAAAATATTGGGGACATGGTTTCCTGTAATGACTTTTGTAGCCCTAGGTTTCCAGCACAGTGTAGCAAACGCATTTATCATTCCTGCGGCTATTTTTGAAGGGCAGGCTAGCTGGTTAGAATTTTTAGGAAACTTTTGTTTTGTTTATTTGGGTAATATTGTGGGAGGAGCTGGTTTTGTAAGTCTCTTTTACTATTTGGCCTATGGTCAGCATAAAGGATAAAAATTGAGTAGTCAGAGGTGATAAAAAGATAAAACTTTTATCTGTCTCTGGCTCTCTTTTTTTGAGTCTTTGTGATAAAATAGAAAACATAGCTTTTCAAATGCGGGAGACACCATGGCAAAAAAAAATAAACAAAGAGCAGTTAAAGTAAAGAAGAAGGAGGCCAGTATTCCACGACGAATTAACCTTCTCTTTTTTGTGATTGTCTGCCTTTTTACGCTCATTATATTACGATTGGCTCAAATGCAGATTTTAGAACAAGATTTTTATAATCAGAAGTTAACGGCTTCAACGCTTTATACTGTCAAATTATCAAGCCCGCGTGGTGAGATTTATGATGCTGCTGGGAAAGCTCTTGTGTCTAACGATGTTAAACAGGTCTTAGCTTATACACGAAGCAATACTGTTTCAGCTGAAGAAATGAAGGAATTGGCAGCTAGTTTATCTGAGGTTGTGACTTTGACAGAAACTAAGGTAACGACTCGTGCTAAAAAAGATTATTATTTAGCGGATTCAGATGTCTATGCCAAAGTAGTCCAAGAATTACCTAACGATAAAAAGTATGATAAATTCGGAAATCGTCTGACAGAAGCAACAATCTATGCCAACGCAGTTGAAGCTGTGAAGGATGACGAGATTAATTATTCTGACGATGAGTTGAAATTGGTTTATCTCTTTAATCAGATGAATTCAGTTTCAACATTTAATACCATAAAACTTAAAACAGCGGAATTGACACCAGATCAAATTGCTTATATTGTAGCTAACAAATCAAAGTGGAACGGCATTACAGTAACAACGAATTGGACCCGTCAAAAAATAAGCAGCTCTATTGCTTCAATTTTGGGTACTGTTTCTTCAGAAGAGGCTGGTCTACCTGAGGAAGAAGCAGATGACTACCTTAAAAAAGGCTACTCTCTAAATGATCGCGTCGGAACATCTTATCTAGAAAAATCTTACGAAGAATATTTACAAGGTCAGCATACGATTAAGGAAATTGAAACCGATAAAAATGGGAAAGTCATCTCTGAGGAAGTAACAACAGAGGGACAAGCAGGTCAAAATCTCAAATTAACTCTGAATTCTGATTTTCAATCTGGTGTTGAGGATATTTTGAATCGATATTATAGTGCTGATATTGCATCAGGTTATGCGGATTATTCAGAAGGTGCTTATGTTGTAGCTCTGAATCCGCAAACAGGTGGAATCTTGGCTATGGCCGGCCTTTCTCATGAAAAAGGTGAGCAAGAGACAGAACCTAATGCACTCGGGACGATCACAAATGTTTTTGTCCCTGGTTCTGTCGTCAAGGCGGCTACTATAACAGCTGGTTGGGATTCAGGCGTAATCAGTGGCAATCAGGTTTTAATTGATCAACCTATTAATTTAGCAGGTTCTGCTCCGATTACTTCTTGGTTCACAGGGACAAGTTCGACAGCAATTACAGCTGCGCAGGCATTAGAATATTCATCTAATACTTACATGGTCCAAATTGCTCTGAAAATGATGGGGCAAGAGTACTATACAGGAATGGCTCTAGCTACCAAAGGGATGCAAGAAGCTATGGAAAAACTTCGTGCAGTCTATGCAGAGTACGGTCTTGGAACCAGCACTGGAATAGATGTCCCAGGAGAATCTCTCGGGTATCTTACCAAGGAGTTTGATGCTGCAAATGTCCTGACTGAAGCTTTCGGTCAGTATGATTCCTATACTCCAATTCAACTAGCACAATATGCAGCTACAGTTGCGAATGGTGGAAAACGACTTGCACCTCATCTGGTTGAGGGAATTTATGACAATGATGGATCTGATGGTCTTGGAACACTATCAAAAACGATTGAAACTAATGTTTTAAATACTGTTACTATTTCAGAGGAAAACATGGCAGTTATTCAAAATGGATTCTATCAAGTCGTTAATAGTTCAAGTGGTTTGGCTACAGGAACTAAGATGAGAGGTAGTTCAGTAACAATTGCTGGTAAAACTGGTACAGCTGAAACCTATGCTGAAGCGACTGATGGAAGTATTGTAACGACAGTTAACTTGAGTGTTTTGGCCTATGATTACTCTGAGACCAATGATTCAAAAATTGCAGTAGCAGTGATTATTCCTCATTTGACAAGTTCTGATAACTATACAAACCAATTAATTGCGCGTGATGTCATTGAACTTTATATGACTTCATATGCTAATTCATAAAAAAGTAAAGTCTTATTGGAGAAGATTACGCTCAAGTTCCTGTTGACAAAGATAGAACTGAGATGCGGTGGCTTAGCGGTCAATCTTTAACTATCTCAAAGTTTAAGATTGCCTTACTGAGACTTGTATGAGTGACTATTTCAGATTAAGCCACTAAACTGATACACGAGAGAACTTATCTTTGTTGGTCAGGAGTTCTGCCAATTACTTCGTAAGACTTTTGTATTTAAAATAAGGAGATTATTTTGCTTTATCCAACGCCTATTGCTAAACTTATTGAAAGTTTTTCTAAATTACCAGGCATCGGTATTAAGACGGCTACTCGTCTTGCTTTCTATACTATTGGAATGTCTGATGAAGATGTTAATGAATTTGCCAAGAATCTTTTGGCAGCAAAACGTGAATTGACTTATTGCTCAGTCTGTGGGAATTTGACTGATGACGATCCATGCAATATTTGTACTGATGAGACACGTGATCGTGGTGTCATTTTGGTAGTTGAAGATTCCAAAGATGTTTCTGCCATGGAAAAAATTCAAGAATATCACGGTCTTTACCATGTTCTTCATGGCCTTATCTCTCCTATGAATGGTGTCAGCCCAGATGATATCAATCTAAAAACTTTGATTACGCGTCTTATGGATAGTGAAGTTAATGAAGTCATAGTTGCAACAAATGCAACAGCTGATGGTGAAGCAACATCAATGTACATCTCTCGTGTTCTCAAACCAGCAGGTATCAAAGTAACGCGTTTGGCGCGTGGATTGGCTGTTGGATCAGATATAGAATATGCTGATGAAGTCACCCTTCTTCGTGCCATTGAAAACCGTACAGAACTTTAAAACATCAAAAATACACTCCAGATTCTACCCAATAAATTTTGGAAGAATTCGGAGTGTATTTTATTGATTTTTGGAGAGTATCAGTCAAATTCATGCGGTAATATAATGGTTTCAATACCTGCATTATCTGTAATATTGACAATTTCTGGGAAGAAAGGGTCAAAAGGAGTATTGTAGTCAAAAACGATCAAAATTTGTCTTTTGACATCGTGGTATTCAAAGGAGAGTTTATCACTGTGATTGGCTAATCTGAAAGTTAAAGTCCGATCTAAAGGCACAACATCCTTCAAATAATTATCCAAAATATCCCAAAAGGTATCAATAATGGTGTGGGGAAGACTTGTTGCAATGCCAAAACTGGCATATCTTTCCTTGGTATGTTCAAATGCCATAGCTTTTTCCTTTCATAATAGGATGGGAGTGGGACAGAACTCGAAAGAAAAAAGAGTTCGTCGTTTCAGCCCCATAAGCCTAGTAGCCCTAACAGTCTGGCAGACAACGCTGACTATGTCAACATCAATGTTCAAGCTTTGAAAAAGTGAAGGAATATCCACTAGGCTACTACGTATTGGTTATTTTCCCAATAATGTCAAAGAGGCTTGGACTTGAGCCTAGCCTCTGACAACTTTAACGATTCTTCAGTTCAAGATAACGTTTGTACCAAATATTAATATAGGATTGTGAAAATGGTCCCTTGCCATTATTAATCCAGTCAACTAAGATTTTAACATTTTCCTTCAAAATGAAATCCAAATCAGCTGAATAGGCCATTTTCTTTTTATGTGATTCATACTCATCAACATCTAGGAGTCGTTTTTCTCCATCAGCGAAAACCTTGACATCTAGGTCATAGTCGATGTATTTCAAAGCTTCCTCATCCATTGCATAAGGACTAGCCAAATTACAATAGTAAGAAACCCCGTTATCACGAATCATGGCAATAATGTTAAACCAGTATTTTTTATGAAAATAGACAATAGCTGGTTCACGGGTTACCCATCGTCTGCCATCACTTTCAGTAACGAGAGTGTGGTCATTGACCCCAATCAGGGCATTTTCAGTTGTTTTCAGTACCATAGTATCGCGCCAAGTACGGTGCAAACTACCATCATGCTTATAACTTTGAATTGTAATAAAGTCGCCTTCCTTAGGTAATTTCATGCCTTACCAACTTTCTACAATTAAACTTATCTCAAATAGTTTATCACAATTTTCTGAAAAATGCACTGATTTAGAGTGAAAATCTTAGAAATAGTCACGAAGAGCAGAGTTTATGTCATCAAAACCGAATCCTTTTCGAGCTAGAGCCTGAATCAATCGTTGTTTGAGGTCATAGCCCTCGTATTTCCGGTTATATTTTCGATATTGCTTATCCAATTCCTTGTAAAGCAAATCTAATTCATTTTCCTCGTCATTTTCAATCTCTAAACTCGTAAAAGCAGCTTGAGCTTGGTTGAAAGAGAACCCTTTATTGCTAAGAGCTTGAACGACCTTATCTTTCAAAGCTTTAGCAGGTAATTTAGCTTGGTATTTTTTGACTAATTTTTGCCCCACTTTTTCGGCCAGTTCAGAAAAGTCAGCTCTTTCCATTTCTTGGTCAATAAGCTGCGCAGCAATGCCTTTTTGAAGGAGCTTTTGTTTGAGAACGAATGGCCCCTTATCACCATTATTCATGTTCTGTGAGATGAAGTTTTCAACGTATTTGGCATCGTCAATCCATCTGTCCTCTTTAAGAGTCTCCAATACCTGTCTAATAATTTCAGGACTTATCTCGTGTTCAGTAAGGTATTTTCTGACCTCAGTCTCCGTTCTTTGTTTGAAAGAAATATGATAAAGGGCAAGATTTTTTCCATGAGAAAACTGGGCAAAGATCTGGATTTCCTTCAAGGTTTCCTCGTCTAAGACCATCCCTTTTGTCAGCATAAAACGAACGATGGTATCTTCGGTGACATAGAGTTTTTCAGATTCATCAACTTCAAGCAAGTAAAGTTTTTTTTTCTTTTCAATTTTTGTAATTTTCATAAATGTTATTATAGCAAAAATGGTAAAATAGTAGTAACTATAACTTAGAATCAGTATAAAGAGGAAATGATAATGACGAAAAATAAGATAGATAAAATTGTAGATTTGAATCAATATAAACATGACAGAGACTTTGATGAGGACTTCTTTGAAGATCTTTTAAACTTGTCCGAAGAGGAATTAGATGATTTATATGACGATATAGCTTTTGGTCCGGGTCTCTTTGATGATGAAAAAGCAGGACAGGACTTGCTTGCTGACCTAGAAAATTTAGAAGAGCTCGAAGATGAAATCTATCCAAAGTGGCAGGCTTTGCCAGAAAAAGGCTGGGTTAACTTAGAAGCTAGGCCCTACTTGTCTATTAGAATGGACCTTGCTACCCTCTATAAACAAAATGGACTTTATGAAAAAGCACTTGAATTTTTTTCGAGCATCTATCGCGAAGATGCCAATGATGGTCTAGGCTGTCGTTACGAAATCATGTCCCTCTACGCTTTAAAATCAGATTACTTCCGAGCTGAAGCTTTCTTTGAGAGCCGTCCTGAACATCAAGATGATGTCCTCATGTTGGTTCCCCTTTTAGTAGCTGCTATTTTGTATAGGAGTAATAGCAGAGCTGATGAATTGATTAGAATTTTGGACCGCCAAGTACCTGCCTTTCGCGAGTTTTGTCTTTTACCAAACTTCCCCTTTGCACAGGTTTTAGAGGCTGCCAATCTAGACTATTATCAGGACAATAGTATCGAAAATCTTTATTTAGCTTTTTATCCTTTGCTTCCGCTTCTATCTACAGCGACAGTATTTGTTCAAGCCTACCTAAATCGCTATTTTTCTGAGAATGAGTCTTCTAAAAAGTACTATATGTTTGAGGATTCTTCTGTAGACCTTTTGGATTTGATTACACCTGGACAGTTAGTGCCCTTAAGAGAAAATGGGATCCAAAGCATTGAGGATTTGGCCAATTATACGGAAAAAGAGTTACTTGCTATCCCAAGAATTGGCAAAACTACCCTTAAAAAAATAAAAGAAGCTGGAGTTAAACTTAAGAAATAATGAATTTACAAGTAAAACAACGCATCCCTCTCAAAATTAAACGCATGGGTATCAATGGTGAAGGTATTGGCTTTTACAAGAAGACCTTGGTTTTTGTGCCAGGTGCGCTCAAGGGAGAAGAAGTCTTCTGTCAAATCACCAGCGTCAAACGCAACTTCGTCACAGCTCGGCTATTGACCATCAATAAAAAATCAAAATTTCGGGTTCAGCCAGCCTGCTCCATCTATGAAGAATGTGGCGGTTGCCAAATCATGCATCTGCGTTACGACAAGCAATTGGACTTTAAGGATGATGTGATTGCCCAGGCTTTGAAAAAGTTTAAGCCTGCAGGTTATGAAAATTATGAGATTCGCCATACCTTAGGGATGGAAAATCCCCAGCACTACCGTGCCAAGTTGCAATTTCAGACCCGCTCTTTTGGAGGTTCTGTCAAGGCGGGACTATTTGCTGAAGGCAGCCACCGTCTGGTCTCTATCGAAGATTGTTTGGTTCAGGATCAGCTGACTCAGCAAATCATTAATGGCCTGGTCAAGCTCTTGGATAAGCACAAGACCCCCATTTACAATGAGCGAAAAATTGCAGGTCTCAGAACTGTTATGGTTCGTAAGGCTCAGGCCACTGACCAAGTTCAGCTCATCTTTGTCAGCAGCCGTGACCTCCACTTAGCACCGCTGATTAAGGACTTGACTGCAGATTTCCCGCAAATCAAGACCATTGCTCTTAACCTAAACACATCCAAATCCAGCGACATTTATGGTGAAAAGACCGAAATTCTCTGGGGGACGGACACCATCAAGGAAGAAGTTCTGGACTATCGTTTTTCACTGTCACCTAGGGCTTTCTACCAACTCAATCCTCAGCAAACCCAAGTTCTTTATGGACAAGCTGTCGCTGCCCTGCAAGTCTCTCCAGAGGACCATGTTATTGATGCTTATTGCGGAGTTGGAACAATTGGACTAGCCCTTGCAGGCAAGGTCAAGAGCCTGCGCGGTATGGATATTATCCCAGAAGCCATTGCTGATGCCAAACAAAATGCGCAAGACATGGGCTTTGATAATTGCCATTATGAAGCCGGTAAAGCAGAGGATATCATTCCGAAATGGTACCATGAAGGTTACCGAGCTGACGCCATTATCGTTGACCCGCCAAGAACAGGTTTAGATGACAAGCTCCTCGATACCATTCTCAAATACCAGCCAGCCAAGATGGTCTATGTCTCATGTAACACCTCAACCTTAGCACGCGATTTGGTGAAACTAGCTAAGGTTTATGATGTGAAGTATATTCAAAGTGTGGATATGTTCCCGCATACCGCAAGGACCGAGGCTGTAGTGAAGCTACAAAAGAAGGAATGCTGAGAATCCTTGATTTCAAGCAGTTTTTCAAACATTTTGTATTTATTCCAGATGGTCTAGGAGGACTCAAAAAAGTGCAAAAAAAGGAGATTGAAGTCAGCGTTTTTATCTTGCCTGTCTGTGGAAGACACAAAGATTAGATGTTTCAACGTAAACGAGAACATTTTAATAAGTGTTCTCGCTTTTTTTATTTTCAGGAGGAAAATCATGCAAAAGAATGAACAGTCATCACGACAAATTGTGATGTGCCATCTCATGGCTATCATGAGAATTGATATCGAGAAAGCAAAGAGGATTGTTGTTGAAATGGAAGAGTCTGGCTTAATCCAGTTTGATGACATGGGGAATGTTGGTCTGTTAGTGTTGGAGGGACAATCATGAAACGTATCACCGCAAATCACTATCAAACGTCAGAGCGTTACTATAAGCTCCCAAAATTCTTGTTTGAGAGCGAACGCTACAAGGACATGAAACTTGAGGTTAAGGTTGCTTATGCTGTTCTAAAAGATCGCTTGGAATTGTCATTAAGCAGAGGGTGGATAGATGAAGATGGAGCCATTTATTTAGTTTATTCCAACTCCAAACTCATGGCACTGCTGGGCTGTTCCAAGTCAAAATTACTGACGATTAAGAAAACCTTACGAGAGTATGGTTTGATTGATGAAGTCCAACAGTCTTCCAGTGAAAAAGGACGAATGGCTAATAAGATTTACTTGGGGGAGTTGGAACATGAACCTACCCCAGTCTCAAATTCAAACGGGGGTAGTGTTCAAAAAACACTAGGGGGGTATCAAAATCAGCCGGGGCTGGTCTTAACTTCAGCCACTAGTGAGACTGAAGTTAGTGAGACTGATACGAGTGAAACTAAAGGGAGTGAGTCAGTCATTGAGGACGAGGAGGAGAAAGAAAGTCAAACAAGTCAGAAAAGTGACAATGACAATTTCCAACGTAAAGTAGACCGAGTCACAAGATACGACAGAGATTACATTTGGGGCTTGGTACATGACCAGTTGAGACAAGTTGGTCTATCACAGGCTGCTAGTGATTATGCTATGATTTATTTTGATCATCGGTATCAGTACGCTTTAGAGAATATGAGGTTTGCGGACAGGGCAGAAACGATAGCGGAATACGTCTTTAATGGCGTCTTATCCGAATGGACCAAGGTCCAACGCTTAAAAGAACTAAAAGGGGGTGAGTAAGATGTTTTGGTGGATATTATTAGGTATTTGGGGATTAGGAATGATTTGGTTCATTTTTGAACTTATCACTGCCCCAGAAATGGAAGATCATTGTTTAGAAAGGACGTTACGCAAGAAGTAAGGTCCTTTTTAGTTTTGTCAGAAAGGAATGAGAGACATGAAGTTTTTAGATTTATTTGCAGGAATTGGAGGCTTTCGACTGGGGTTAACTCGTCAGGGCCATGAGTGTATTGGCTTTTGTGAGATTGATAAGTTTGCGAGGAAATCTTACAAGGCCATCTATGAGACCGAAGGAGAAATAGAATTTCATGATATTAGACAAGTCACAGATCAGGACTTTAGACAACTTAGAGGGCAAGTGGACATCATCTGTGGGGGATTCCCTTGTCAGGCATTTTCACTCGCAGGCAGACGATTGGGATTTGAGGATACTAGGGGAACTTTGTTCTTCGAGATTGCTCGAGCGGCCAAACAGATCCAACCACGTTTTTTATTCCTCGAAAATGTCAAGGGCTTACTCAGTCACGACAAGGGAGAGACATTTCGAACAATCCTCACCACATTGGATGAGTTGGGGTATGATGTCGAATGGCAGGTGCTTAACAGTAAAGATTTCCAAGTGCCGCAAAACCGAGAAAGGGTCTTTATTATCGGACATTCTAGAAGATACCGTCCCCGATTCCTATTTCCTCTCAGAGGAGAAAACAGCTCAGCTAGTCTTGAACGATTAGGCAATGTTAATCCGTCAGGCAAAGGGATGAATGGAGAAGTCTATTTATCACGTGGGCTAGCACCAACCTTAACCAGAGGAAAAGGTGAAGGAACTAAAATTGCCATTCCAGTTTTAACCCCTGATAGGCTAGAAAGACGCCAACATGGGAGACGATTTAAGGGCAATCAAGACCCAATGTTCACCCTAACTGGTCAAGATCGACATGGGGTAGTTGTCGCAGGAACTTTACCAACCTCTTTCATCCAAACTGGACGAGTCTATGACCTTTTAGGGCTTTCTCCAACGTTGACAACCATGCAGGGAGGGGATAAAGTTCCTAAGATTCTTTATCGTGAAGAAGCACCGCATTTGAAAATTAGGGAAGCGACCAAACTAGGCTATGCCAAGGCAATAGTGGGAGATTCTGTCAACCTTGCTTACCCAGAGTCTACCAAACGCAGAGGACGAGTGGGAAAGGGGATTTCAAATACCTTAACCACTTCTGACAATATGGGAGTGGTAGTTGATGCTTTGGAATACCGTAAGGACAAGTGGTATGAAGTGACTGGAATAATCCTAGATGGAAAACTGTATCGTTTGAGAATCAGACGCCTAACACCTAGAGAATGTTTTAGACTTCAGGGGTTTCCTGATCGGGCTTATGACAGAGCTGAGAATGTATCCAGTAAAAGTCAGTTGTATAAACAAGCCGGCAATAGCGTGACCGTCACCGTTATCGAGGCCATTGCTAGAGAATTTAGAAAGATTGAAGAGGAAGAAAAACATGAAATTATTACATAGTAAAAGTATTAGAAACTGCACGGAGCTAGAAGAAGCCATACATCAAGCAGAAGTGGAGAGATTTTCAGAAATGATTGCTTCTTTACCCGATTATGATTGTGACATTGATGTCACTTTTGAAGATGACTACCACAAAGAAATGAATTATCCGTTAGCTTATGAGTCCAACTTACATCGTATTTTTGAATTTATTGAAACCCAAGACATCAAAAATGGTGTGGATACTTATCTAACGGATGAGAACAATCTCGCCTTTAGGGCATATGGGCAAGGCTATTCTTGGAATGATAAGAATGATGTCGTCACCACATTAATAACAGTGAAGTGCTTTGGTGAAGGCAGGTCGCCTATTGATATGAGTAAGGTGTTTACCCCACCAACTCAAGCATTAGAGAAGGAGCTATCTGTGTAGGAGGATACGATGTTAGAAATCTATTTAAGTCGAAATAACAGTCGGAATCAGAAACTCCTATCTTTTTGTGACTCACATGGTATTTCCTACTCCAGTAAAGAAGTAAGTAACCTGTCACGTGAAGACTTATTGGGCTTGTTTACCAAAAGCAGTGATTGTTTTACGCTCTTATCCCCCTCGCTGCAACGATTTAAAGGTCATAGAGAGATGAAATTGAGTGAGTTAGTGACGGTGGTTCTACGGAAACCTGACCAGAATCTTCGTCTCCCAATTGTGGTTTGTGAGGATAACGTGTATCCCGATATGAGTTTAGAAGAAGCGAGAACCTTTCTTCCGAGAAGTCAAAAAGTGGTTTCCTTTCGTGAACATCTTTTTAAGGACATGACGACATAAGGAGGAGCTATGAACGAACGCTTTTGGGAAAATTTGGAAATTATCGTTATGGAAAAAGGACTGTCATGGGCTGACCTTGCTCGACAGATGTTTAAGGGACAATACGTCTACCCTAGTGAGTTTAACCGTCTCTACCAAACCTTTCGTCACTACAAATCTCATCGCCTGATGCCACAAGTGAAATGGGTGGAGACAATAGTGACCGTCTTAGAGATTGACTATGAAGATTTGTTTAGGAGGTAAAGATGAAACGTTTAGTAGTCATGTACGGAGCCATTCATGTCAATGTACTCCTAGTGAGTTTGTACCTAGTTGGTTGGCTAAATGAGGCATGGTTACCTGTTTTACAAGTGACGTTTCTAGCCCTGCTATTGTGGATCTGGAAAAGGTTTAAGATACCGAAAAGAAAACTATCGTTGAAGGAGAGAGGAATTTGGTTACTTGGTAGTCTTGGTGTCATGGTAAGTCTGGCTCTTATCATGAGTGCTCTATTTTCAGGAAGCGAACCAAACCAAGAAACGTTAGTGACTGTTCAAAACCAGATTCCTGTTCTGTCCTTTATTTTCTTTCTTCTTAATGCCAGTGTCGTGGAAGAAGTCTTTTACCGTGAAGTGTTGTGGGGAGTCTTGTCTCAACCAGTGGTTCAAGTTTTGTTAACGAGTTCCCTTTTTGCTTTAGCTCATCACCCATCCAGTCTATTCACTTGGGTGCTTTATGGGAGTTTAGGTCTCACACTTGGTGTGGTGAGAGGGCAAACGGACTGCTTGAACTCAACTCTCGTTCATCTGTCTTGGAATGGAACTGTCTTTTTCCTATCTTTATTGTGATACCAAAATCAAGGGTGCTTTCGTATCATGAAAGCACCTTATTGTTTTGATGGGGAATCATATAAAGGAGGAAATGATGTCATCCGAGCAACAGGAACGCCAAGCTATTCAATATGCGGAACGTAGTGCTATGTTTACGGTAAAGGTTCTTCTTAAACTCTTAGAGTGGTCAGCTAGACACGCCCTAGCACAAGACTCGGCTTATAAAGTTGGTGTTCAAAAGTTAGAAGAACTCCTTCAAAGTCCGTATGCCATTGAGTCGCTTAATTTCTCAAAAGACATCTTGGATAAACCCGTTGATGTCGAAAAATTCAAGGAATTGGTGCAGTCAGAGCACCTTCCTATTGCCATTAGTTGGCAAGGAGACTACCTGCATTTCTATTCTAAGGATAAGTCGCTCTTAGACAAGCACTTAGATGAGTTACTTCAAAAGCTCGTTTCTAATCCAGAAAAACTGCAAGGGCTAACTATGGATAAAACTCTTGATGAGGAAATCGCACAAGCCAAGGAACAGATTGTGATATCAGAACCCTCTGCCGTTAAGGGCAAGGAGGTGGCACTCTAGTGTATTCAGGGAAAAAAGCCTTTATCTTTGGCATTTTTGGGCTTGCCTTTGGCTATTTCTGCCATCGGCTAGTCTTGCTTTACGATAGTCTTCCTAATCAACCGCCCTTGGAACGGCTTGCCTATCTCTTAGGCGAAGGACAGAACCAGGTCTTAAATCCCTTGTGGAATGGTCATTTTACTGGTAGATCAGTTTTAGGCTTTTGTTTTGGGATTGTGACGATGGGCCTAGTCTATCTTTATGTCTCAACTGGTCAAAAGGTTTACCGAGAAGGGGCTGAGTATGGCTCTGCCCGTTTTGGAAACAGTCACGAACGCAAAGCCTTTATCAGTAAAAATCCCTTTAATGACACTATTTTGTCACGTAATGTTAGGCTAACCCTGTTAGAAAAGAAAGCTCCTCAATTTGACCGAAACAAGAACCTTGTGGTCATTGGTGGGTCTGGTAGCGGGAAGACCTTTCGCTTTGTCAAACCCAATCTGATTCAACTCAACTGTTCCAATATTGTCGTTGACCCTAAGGATCACTTAGCTGAAAAGACAGGGAAGCTTTTTTTAGAGCATGGCTATCAGGTCAAGGTCTTAGACCTCGTAAACATGAGCAACTCAGATGGCTTTAATCCTTTTCGTTATGTGGAAACGGAGAATGATTTGAACCGTATGCTTACGGTCTATTTCAATAATACCAAAGGTAATGGCAGCCGCAGTGATCCCTTTTGGGATGAAGCGTCTATGACCTTAGTCCGTGCGATTGCCTCTTACTTGGTGGACTTTTACAATCCTCCAGGTAGCACCAAGGAAGAAGCAGACAGTCGTCGTAAGCGAGGGCGTTACCCCTCTTTTTCTGAAATTGGAAAACTCATCAAGCTCTTATCCAAAGGAGAAAATCAAGATAAGAGTGTCTTAGAAGTGATGTTTGAGACCTATGCGAAGACATATGGGACAGAAAACTTCACCATGCGTAACTGGGCAGACTTCCAAAACTACAAGGATAAGACTTTAGATTCGGTGATTGCAGTAACGACTGCTAAGTTTGCCCTCTTTAACATCCAATCTGTCATTGATTTAACCAAACGTGATACGTTGGACTTAAAGACATGGGGGATGCAGAAAACCATGGTTTATCTCGTTATTCCAGATAATGACACCACCTTTCGGTTTCTTTCAGCCCTCTTTTTCTCCACGGTCTTTTCAACCTTAACCAGACAAGCTGACGTGGATTTTAAGGGGCAACTGCCTATCCACGTGAGAAGTTATTTAGATGAATTTGCCAATGTCGGTGAAATTCCAGACTTTGCGGAACAAACCTCAACGGTTCGTTCACGAAACATGAGTCTCGTACCCATTCTTCAAAACATTGCCCAACTTCAAGGGCTCTATAAGGAGAAGGAGGCTTGGAAAACCATTCTAGGAAACTGTGACAGTTTGCTTTATCTTGGAGGCAATGATGAAGAGACCTTTAAGTTTATGAGTGGTCTCTTAGGCAAACAAACCATTGATGTGAGAAGTACCAGTCGGTCGTATGGCCAAACAGGGTCTGGGTCAACGTCTCATCAAAAAATCGCAAGGGATCTCATGACCCCTGATGAAGTCGGAAACATGAAACGTGATGAATGCTTGGTGAGAATTGCAGGGGTTCCAGTCTTTAAGGAGAAAAAGTTCTTCCCCTTGAAACACAAGAACTGGCAATACCTGGCGGACAATGAGACGGATGAGCGTTGGTGGCATTACCACATTGACCCCCTCAAAACAGAGGAAGTTCCGTTTGAACCCTCAGACCACAAGGTTAGGGATTTAAGTACAGAAAGCACACTACACTAATAGAAAAGAGGAATCGTATGAACCAAAAAATTACAGGATTTGTTTATGGCGTGGACGCTAGTTCCATGTTTGCCCAAGCCATGGCGCTCTTACAAAAAGGAATGGTTGCGACAGGCGCCTTTCTTGTAGTCATTGGCATTATTAACCTATCAACCAATATCAAAGATGGTGGACCTGGTGTCCGCAATGCCATCTTAGAAATTGTGGGTGGTGTTATGGTAGGTGCCGCAGGTGCCTTCATCACCCAAATTACCATTTAGGAGGGCTAAGTATGACATGAACAACACATTACCTTCATCTTTTGTCTTTCTAGCCTCGGAGAAAATTTCAAGCGATAGCCTATTTGAAGGCTTTAACGTGGACTTGGAATCGACGGCCAACTTGGTCAAATCCCTTGCGGATTATAACCCAACCGTTTGGTCTTATATGTCAGCGATCACAAAAGGAGTGATGCAGCCCTTGGGAGTAGCTATTTTAGCCGTTGTTTTAGTCCTTGAGTTTTCTAAGATGGCTAAGAAAATCGCCAACTCAGGTGGTGCCATGACCTTTGAAGCTATTGCCCCTATGATTATCTCTTATATCATGGTGGCAGTGGTCATTACAAATACCACCGTTATTGTAGAAGCCATCTTAGCCGTTGCTTCTCACATCATTGAAGGCGTAGCTGGTGTCATTTCTCATGGGGGAACAACTTATGAGACCATTTCAGGACTTAAAGGGTCAGGAATTATTGGAAAACTCATTGTTGGCTTTTTTGCCATTCTGATATGGTTAGTGCGGTTGGTTAGTGTGATGGTGGTGAATCTCCTCATTACCATTCGCTTTATCCAACTTTACCTCATGATTCCATTTGCGCCTCTAACGATTCCGACCTTTCTCAGTGATGATTGGCGAAGTGTTGGGATTGGCTACCTGAAAAATATCATGGTCTATGCTCTCCAAGGGGTCTTGATTTTCTTAATTATTTCCCTTGTTCCCCTCTTTGAATCTGCTGGGAAATTAGCACTCTCAAATGGTGCGGGAGTGATGGAGACGCTAGCGACCGCCTTTGGTGGTTTAGTCCAGGCTATTTTATTGATTATTGCCTTGGTGGGCAGTCAACGGACTGCTAGAAGTATCTTAGGCATGTGAGAGTAGGACAGGAATCGGTACTGCTTTGCAGTCGATTACGTCGTCCTACCTCCGCAAGGACGACTAGAACTGTCATAGCTAGGAACTAGCGTAGAGAGTTCAGACGTCTACTGCGTCAAATTCATTAAACCATTCAAACTGGACTGAGATTTCCATCTTAGTCCTTTTATCAAAGAAGGAGATAGTACTTATGAATACACGTGTTTTTAAGGACATCACAAAAGTTCAACACAGGGCTTGGCTGGGCTTTACCACACGACAAGTCATCTTTGTCTTGCCAGCCATTGCCATTACCATCCTGATTTTAGGGTTAAACCTCTTTTATTGGCAATTTGGGGATTGGTTTGTCTACGGACTTATCTTTACCTTTACCATTCCCCTCATGTTATTTGGGGTCTATCGCCCTAATGACTTACCTTTTGAAACGTATCTTAATTATAGATGGCATTATGAAATGACCATACCAGACCGTACACTAACTGGACAGAAAGGAATACAACGTGAAAAAAACAAATCGCTCAATGAAACCAAAGACCTCTTCTAAACACAAGAAGACACGTAAACCAAAAGAAGAAGTGCTACCAACAACTGTTAATACGCTTCTTTACCAAGGCCTTTTTCCTAATGGTCTCATGCAAGTCACCCCAGATTATTTTTCCCAGTCCTATCTTTTAGGGGATGTCAATTACCAAACGGTTGGTTTGGAGGATAAGGGAGCGATTATGGAAACCTATTCAGACTTGATTAACAGTTTGGATGACAAGACCAATTTCCAACTTACTATTTTTAACCAAAGGGTCAACTTGGATAAGTTTAGAAAGGGTGTCTTGTATCCTTTTCATGAGGATGGGTATGATACCTATCGTGAAGAACTCAATCGTATCATGGAGAATAACTTAGAAGCTGGAGAAAATAACTTTTCAGCGGTTAAGCTCATTTCTTTTGGGAAGTCAGACCAAAATCCGAAACTCGCTTATCGCTCCCTGTCTCAGATTGGGGAATACTTCAAGAGTGGTTTTTCTGAAATTGATGCTGGGTTTACCCTCCTTAGTGGAGAAAGCCGTGTGAATCACTTGGCTGATATGTTGCGAGGGGAAAATCATTTGCCCTTTACTTATCAAGACCTGGTGCGTTCAGGACAAACAACCAAGCACTTTATTGCCCCAACCAGTTTATCTTTCAAACATAAGAATTATGTAGAGATTGACGATAGACTGCTTCAGATTGTCTATGTTCGTGACTATGGGATGGAGTTGGGAGATAAGTTCTTACGAGAACTCATGCAGTCGGACTTGGAAGTGATGATTAGTCTTCATGCCAAAGGGTCAGCCAAGTCAGAAGCCATGACCAAGCTCCGCACCAAGAAGACTTTGATGGAATCGCAAAAAATTGGGGAACAACAAAAGATGGCACGATCTGGCGTTTATCTTGAAAAGGTTAGTCAGGTCTTAGAAAGTAACATCGATGAAGCCGATGAGTTGATTAAAACCATGACACAAACAGGCGACAAGCTCTTTGACACCCTTTTTCTGATTGGGGTCTTTGCGGATAACGAAGACCAGTTGAAACACTCCCTTGATATTATCAAACAAGTGGCAGGTTCTAATGATCTTGTGATTGATAATCTGACCTATATGCAGGAAGCTGCTTTTAATAGCCTGTTGCCATTTGGCAAGAACTACCTTGAGGGTGTGTCTCGGTCTCTTTTGACCTCAAACATTGCCGTCAACTCCCCCTGGACCTCTGTAGACCTACAAGATAAGGGCGGGAAGTTTTATGGGATAAACCAGATTTCAAGTAATATCATCACCATTGACCGTGGGAAACTCAATACCCCATCAGGCTTGATTCTAGGGACATCAGGTGCTGGTAAAGGGATGGCGACTAAGCATGAAATCATCTCAACCAAGTTAAAAGAAGAAGAGAGTGATACCGAAATCATCATTGTAGACCCTGAAAATGAGTACAGTATCATTGGTCAAGCCTTTGGTGGTGAAAGCATTGATATTGCGCCTGACTCTACTACTTTCTTAAACGTTTTAGACTTATCCGATGACAATATGGATGAAGACCCTATTAAGGTCAAATCTGAATTTCTACTTTCTTGGATTGGGAAACTCTTAGACCGGAAAATGGACGGTCGAGAAAAGTCCCTAATTGACCGTGTGACACGGTTAACCTATAAGCATTTTGAGACACCATCTCTCGTGGAATGGGTCTTTGTTCTCTCTAAACAGCCTGAACAAGAAGCCAAGGACTTAGCTCTTGATATGGAGCTTTATGTGGAAGGCTCACTTGATATTTTCTCACATCGCACCAACATCAAAACCGATAGCCATTTCCTCATTTACAATGTTAAAAAGTTAGGGGATGAGTTGAAGCAGATTGCCCTCATGGTCATCTTTGACCAGATTTGGAATCGTGTGGTTAAAAACCAAAAACTTGGCAAGAAGACCTGGATTTACTTTGATGAAATGCAGCTGTTGTTGTTGGATAAGTACGCTTCTGATTTCTTCTTCAAATTATGGAGCCGTGTTCGTAAGTATGGAGCCATTCCAACAGGCATTACCCAGAACGTGGAAACCTTACTTCTTGATGCCAACGGCAGACGTATTATCGCTAATAGCGAGTTCATGATACTTCTAAAACAAGCTAAAAGTGACCGAGAAGAATTGGTTCATCTTTTGGGCTTATCTAAAGAACTTGAGAAATATTTGGTCAATCCTGAAAAGGGAGCTGGATTGATTAAGGCAGGCTCAACGGTTGTTCCCTTTAGGAACAAAATCCCACATCACACCAAACTCTTCGACATCATGGGTACCGATCCAGAAAAGATGAGGGCTGAACAATGACAAGAGAACAACAGAAGGTCAAGGTGGCCCGTAAAACCTTTCAGAGTAGTTTAAAGGCTAGTCGTATCCATTACCGTAGGGAGAAGAAGGGGCTGAAACGCTCTCTTCCGAAACGACGCTTTATCATGCGCCGAGCTGAAAAAGCAGAAACAAGGGAACAACGACAGGCCTTAAAACAAACCTACCAAGAGGAGAAGGACCTAGCAACAGATACCTTTAAGGAAGCGATCGCCTATGTGTCACCCAGATGGCTAAAGCGTAAGGAAATTAAGAAGTATCGGCTTCCTCAAGCCAGACAGCGCCTAGTAGTAGCTCGAAAACACTTGGCAGAGGTCAAGAAGGCCGAAAAAGAGGAGGCTGTTACCTCTAAGTTTACCGATCAGAAAAAGCCAACAGAATCAAAGACGTCACGGTTTCAGTTTCAAAAAGAAAAACCTCTTGAACGCCTTCAGGCAGAAAAAGAGGTGAAATCAGCTAAGCGTGACGTGAAACAACTGAAAAAAGCACATCAGTTTAAGAACCCCTCGACTAAGGTCAAACGAGGGTTACGCTATGTCGCTTCAGAATCACTTGATGTAGTCGCTCAAGATGATGACTTAGAGGGAATTAGAACCCTAAAAGAGTCTGTGATTAAAGGAGGACGCTATGGGAGATTGACTTATCAGTCAGGAAAACTCCTTGTCAAAAGTGGGCAGACAGGTCTTCGGTTTACTAAGACGAAAGCCGCTCATAGTAAGGAGCGGTATCAGAACTTTAAAAAGGGGAATGGATTCACCCGTCAGAAGCCCTTAAAGCCCAAGAGGCGATATCACACCTTTCTCAAGCAAGCCAGAAGGCACAGTGTGTCAGGAATAACAAGGGTTATTCAAGCGATTAAGAATAGCCTGACCTTCTTTTCATCGATTGCCCTTAATCCTATGACTTGGGTCGTGTCAGGCCTCTTGTTTTTCTTGCTTTTGATGATGAGTTTTGTGATAGGAATTTCAGGAACCACTCTCATTCAACAGGATGAGAGTGAACTGACAAAAGCCTATACACACATGACGTGGGAAGATGCGGAAAACACCCGAACCAACCCCACTGGCATTACCTACTACACCAAGATTGATGACGTCATGGGCTTTATGAATCTCAAGTATCAAGATTATGCTTTAGAAGAAGTCATGGAAAATGGTGATAAGACTTATCACGCCTATCTCAGTCAACTTTGGCAGGACTTAAACGGTGGAGATTCTTTAAAATCCATGCTTGAGTTGACCAAGGAGCCTGCCTACAAACTCTCTGATGACGATAGAGAAGACTTAAAGGAATTAAGTGAGGAAGGCACCTACCTTGCCCTCCAAGAATTGGATAATCCATTTCAGGGACAGACTGAAGATGACGCGCTTACCATGACAGTTCGTTATGGTTATGAGGTGATTGATGACAAGCCAACGCTTCATCATCATATCATTCTAGAAGCTAAAGAAAATCAAGTGATTGTGGCTCCCATGGATGGTAAGGTTTCCCTAGATGGCGAGAACATTATCATCACGTCAGGTAAGGGACTAAACAAGTCTCAATTGACCTTGTTTAATATCCATACTGGTCGAGTGAGCGATGGCCAAAAGGTACGAGCAGGAGAAGTGATTGGTCAAACTAAGGATGGTGCTGGTCTTAAAGTGACCTATCAAAAGGTTGACGATGATTCAGAGAAACTGGTTTACGTCAATCCAGCCTTTTACTTTCCTAAAGTCATTCAACTCCAAACGACGATTCTACCTACCATTGGTCAATTTGGAGGCGATGAGTTTGCGAGAGCCAAAGCTATCTATGAGTATTTGAAGAGTCAAGGGGCGACCAATCAAGCCATTGCGGCTATTTTAGGAAACTGGTCAGTAGAATCCTCAATCAATCCCAAACGAGCTGAAGGTGATTACTTATCTCCTCCTGTTGGAGCAACGGATAGTTCTTGGGACGATGAGGGATGGTTATCTCTAAATGGTCCAGCTATCTATAATGGCAGGTACCCCAATATTCTAAGACGTGGCTTAGGCTTAGGGCAGTGGACAGATACAGCAGATGGATCACGCAGACATACCTTATTATTAGAGTATGCCAAACGAAGAAACCAGAAGTGGTATGACTTAGGCTTACAACTGGATTTCATGTTGCATGGGGATAATCCTTACTATACCAACTGGTTAAAAGATTTCTTCAAAAATTCAGGAAGCCCAGCCAGTCTTGCCCAAGTCTTTCTCATTTATTGGGAGGGAAATAGTGGTGATAAACTCCTAGAACGTCAAACCAGAGCAACGGAGTGGTATTACCAAATTGAGAAAGGCTTTAGCCAACCAAATGGTGGAACCGCCCAGAGTGATCCAAAAGCGCTGGAAGCGGTTCGAGGTGACCTTTATGACAATTCCGTTCCAGGTGGAGGTGACGGTATGGGCTATGCCTATGGACAATGTACGTGGGGAGTAGCCGCTCGTATCAACCAATTGGGCTTGAAACTCAAAGGCCGAAACGGTGAGAAAATCCCAATCATTAGTACCATGGGGAATGGTCAAGATTGGGTGGCAACAGCAGCACGCCTTGGTGGAGAAACAGGCAAGCAACCAAAAGCAGGAGCGATTATTTCCTTTGCGGGAGGCGCTCATGGGACACCTGCAGCTTATGGTCACGTGTCGTTTGTCGAGAAGGTTTACCCAGATGGGTCTTTCCTTATCTCAGAGACCAACTATAATGGCAATCCTAATTATACTTTCCGTAAGTTATCAGGAGTCGATGGTACGATTAGTTTTGCCTATACGACGAAATAAAAAAAATATTAGAATACTTGTCTTCTTGTCCCAAATGTTGTATGATATTTGGGACAAAGTAATCATCTCATTCTAAACTTTAAGCGTGAACATAGGTGTTGACAAATAAGGAATTATCCCGTTTAATAATAGTAAATAAAGGTTATAAATTACTTGTGGGCTAGTGGATATGGTCTGCACCCGCCTGTGGGCTCCGCACTCAGTTCAAACTGTTTGTTGAGAAAAAAGAATAGCAGGACTGCCTACCCTTGAGGAATAGATAGGGCATATCTAGCGTGAGGTGAAACTCAATACGTGGAAGAGAAGGAAGCACCTGCTTCCTTCTCTTTTTTAGGAGAAAAATGGAATGACATATACTTTGGAATGGCTCGAGACCTTTGATGGAGAAATTGATATTCTCAATGTCGATATGTCTTGCTTGGCAATACTATTGAGAAATATGTTTCTCAGTACAAATACGTTTATCAGACAAATATGGAGGACTATCCTGAAATTGTTCTCTCTGTCCCAAATTCCTCTATTCCCCATCTATTAGGATTATCAAGAGATCATCATGTCAATTTACCAACTAATAATGCAGGGAGTATTTTTGAAGGATTAAAGGATGATTGGACATTGGAGCGTCTAAATAAGGCTGATAATGGTTGGTTTTACGAAAATAAATTCAAAATCGTTGGAACATTATTACTTTATCAAATGTTACATGTGATGGAATGTAAATTCTACACAACGGATGGTATTTTGAATAGAAAAGTTGGCAAACGATTTGGAAGAGATAATATTTATTTTGTGGTCTTCAAATTAAGTAATGGTATTAGTTATACCGTTGAATTATCGCGTGAACAAGGGAACCAATACTTTCCAAGAAGTCTTAAAATCAACGACACCTTAATTACAAATTGTAGAGAAATAGAGTTGAAACTTGTTGATAAGAAACGCTTTAAGACTGCTAAAGCTAGAAAGGTTAATTGGCCGTCTTAATGGAAATATTGATATGATAATCATTGGGTCATCCACTTTTTGTGGGTGGCTTTTTTCTTTGTCCTTCTTCGATGTGATACCAAAACCAAGTTGCTTTTTGATTGATTGTTCTGAAATAATATGCTAACATTGTAGTGAAATGTTAGCATATTATTTAGGAGGTGGTAATGTGGATTTGTTAGAGAAACCTGTCTATAATTACATAAAAAAAAATCATGGAGTTATAACTTTTCGTGATATAGAAGAGCTTAACTTTTCTTACCAACAACTGAATCAATTGGTCTCAAAAGGTAAAGTGGAATCAATTGAAAGAGGGATTTATCATCTGCCTGATACCTATATTGATGATTTCTTTAGTTTACAGTATCGTTTTCCAAAAGGAATTTATTCCTTAGACACAGCACTATGGTTACATGGCCTTTCCCTCACTGTTCCATTTGAACCTGTGATGACTTTTCCTTTTGGGACGAACACGAGGCTAATGAAGGAAGCTGGTGTTAAGCCGATTGTTGCTAGAAATCATCATGAAATCGGTATTATAAAACTAGAGCGACAGCCTGGACAGTTTATCTCAGTATATGATATGGAACGAACTTTGGTAGAGTGTTTGCGAACAGCTTATCATGTTGATGTTCAAGTCATTGCTCCAGCGTTTCAAGCTTACTTTAAAAAAGGAGCTGTGAATTATGCCAAGTTGTACCACTATGCACAACTATTTAAAGTCACTGAAAAGCTACAATCTTATGTGGAGGTCTTGTCGTGAAATTTTCAAATGCCAATAGCTTCAAAGCGAAAATTAAGAATATCGCAAGAGAAAAAGGGATACCTGCTCAACAAGTTCAGCAGAACTATTTGATTGAAAAAATCTTAAAACTCATCTCTGAAAGTCGGTATAAAGATTCTTTCATTGTGAAAGGTGGATTCCTTATCGGACAGATGATTGGCTTAGATAAACGAACAACTATGGATTTAGATGTTACTTTGAAAGGTCAACCTCTTAGCGAGGAAAATATTCAAACAATCTTCAAAGAAATTGTAAGTCAACCTTCCGAAGGTTTTCAATTTGAAGTTGATATGTTAGAGCCAATTCGACAAGATGATGAATATGGGGGCTTTACCCTCAAACTCAAGGCGACATTCGATACCCTACGTGAAGTTGTCTTTATTGATGTAACAACAGGTGATCGGATAACGCCACGAGAAATTACTTATCAATTGCAGTCTGTTTTTTCAGAGAATAAACTAGAAGTTTGGACTTATAATTTAGAAACTGTTCTTGCTGAAAAATTAGAAACGATTATTCGTCGAGGAGCTGCTTCAACTAGACCTCGTGACCGCTATGACCTCTTCATATTATATCACCTTCGAAAAGATGAGATTGATATCCCAATATTGAAAACTGCTCTAAACAATACTGCTAAGAAAAGAGAAAGCTTAGATGTTTTGACAAATTGGGAAAGTCAACTAGAGGAAATCCGTAGTTCTGACTATCAGAATCAGCTTTGGTCTCGCTATCAAAAATCATTTAGATATGCCAGTGAAATTAGTTTTGAGGAATCAGTGGAAGTGGTGGCAATTATTTTAAAACACTTAGGGATTTAGTAGTGCATGTTTGGCCAGGAGAAGCCAAATTCGTAGAAGAAGATATTCTTTATGGCCGGACAAATGAAACAAATAATTTGATGTTATAGAGTGGCTAAAAAATAGTATAATCCAAAAGTTTAGAATTACTGATTTTGTAGGCCTTGGGTTCATTGCTTTATAATAGTTTTGTAACGATATACATCGATATAAAACCGTCGATTCGACAAATAAGTATACTCATTGATGAAAAACAAAGTTAGTGATAGTATAACTATATCTAATTGGGGCGTGCTAGTCACGTCTGGGAGGGTCTGATACGTCAGTCCTCCCCTTTTTTATAGGGATTTTCAGAAGTTATCGGTAGTGCTACCGATAGCTTTTTTTCTTTGTCTTTTTTTGATGTGATACCAAAATCAAGTCGTCTTTTTTATGATGAGGAGAGAGTGACAGATTGTTGCTACTTATCAAAAGAAAAGAAGGACTTTTTATGACCAAACAATGTCATCATCACTTTTTAGTCAATCAGGAAAAAGCAGAAAAGCATGTCTTCCGTAAAAGTAAGAAGTACCGTACGCTCTGTTCGGTAGCACTTGGAACTTTGGTGACAGCTGTTGTCGCTTGGGGTGGCCAAGTAGCACAAGCTGATGAAGTGGTAACACCTTCGCAAGATAAAACCGTTCAGTTAACGGAAAATCCTGCGACCAACTTACCAGAAGCTCAGCCAACTCCAGTTGTTGAACAGACGGATAGCCTTGCCTCAACTGGTCAATCAGACGGGGCTATTACAGTCACCGTTCCTCATGATGTTGTAACACAAGCTGTCAATCAAGCAACAGCTGAAGGGGTTACGACCATTCAGGACCAACCTATGGACTTGAGAAATACAACTTCTGCGAGTGAGACTAGTAAGCAATTGGATAAGGCGGAAGCGGATGCTGCTAAGCAGGCTGAAGCCATCACTCAGGTGACTAATACCTATAAAGCAGATAAAGCCACCTATGAACAAGATAAAACTCGTGTTGAACAAGGGAATACTGCGTTGGCTGCTAGTCATAAAGACGCCACTCAAGCAGGAAAGGCCTTGAACCATTCGGTGGATAGCACAGTTTCAAAAATCAAAGGCCAAGATCAGTCGGCTAATGTAACCGTTACAACTCAAACCGTAACATCAGGAGATGGTTCAACGGTTTCAGGCTATCAGAATTATACCTCTGCGGTAGCTGCTATTGATAAGCAAAATAAGGACAATCTATTTGAATACGAATCAAAGAAAAAGGATGCAGATGCCATTGTCGCAAAGAACTTAGTGACTCAAAAGGAAAATGAAGCGGGTCTTGCTAAGGCAAAGGCTGATAATGAAGCAATTGATAAACGCAATCAAGCCGGACAAAAAGCAGTGGATGATGAAAACAAGGCCTCTCAAGCTACTGTTGATGCCTATAATAAAGACCAACAAAAATTGATGACAGACCGTGAAGCTGAGATTGCGGAAATCACGAAACGCAATAAGGAAAAAGAAGAAGCCGCCAAGAAAGAAAATGACGCCATTGATGCCTATAACACCAAGGAAATGGGGCGCTATAAACGTGATTTAGCTGAGATTTCAAAAGGGGAAGAAGGCTATATCTCTCAAGCTCTTGCTCAGGCACTTAACTTGAATAATGGAGAACCGCAAGCACGACATTCAGCTGATACAAGAAACCCAAATCGTATCATTGCAAAAGGTGATGCTATGCTTGGTGGGTATTCTAAAATCCTAGATTCTACTGGTTTCTTCGTCTATGATAACTTTAAAACGGGAGAAACCCTTTCCTTTACCTATCAAAATCTTCAAAATGCTCGCTTTGATGGTAAGAAAATCATAAAAGTAGCCTATGACATTACAAACCTTGTTTCTCCAGCTGGAACTAATGCCGTACAGTTGGTTGTACCAAATGACCCAACAGAAGGCTTTATTGCCTACCGTAATGATGGGACAGGTAATTGGCGAACCGATAAAATGGAGTTTCGTGTCAAAGCCAAGTATTTCTTAGAAGATGGCTCACAAGTGAACTTCACCAAGGAAAAACCAGGCGTCTTTACCCATTCCTCACTCAACCACAATGATATCGGTTTAGAGTATGTAAAAGACACATCAGGTAAGTTCGTTCCTATCAATGGGTCAACCATTCAAGTGACTAACGAAGGTTTGGCTCGTTCACTCGGGTCAAACCGTGCCAGTGATTTGAAGCTTCCTGAAGAATGGGATACGTCATATAGTAAGTATGCCTATAAGGGAGCAATTGTCTCAACGGTTACATCAGGCAACACCTATACAGTGACCTTTGGTCAAGGGGATATGCCCCAAAATGTTGGTCTCTCTTATTGGTTTGCCTTAAATACCCTACCAGTTGCACGGACGGTCAAACCTTATAGTCCAAAACCACATGTGACACCAAAGTTAGAGCCAATTCCAGAACCGATTAAGGTTGTGCCAAAAACCTTTACCCCAAAGACTTTTACCCCAGAACCACCTGTGAGCTTTAAGGAAAAACCATTAGAGAAAGTCACTCAGCCTAGCCTAACACTTACCAAGGTCACCTTGCCTAAAGACCCTACGCCAGAACCGTTACCAAAAACACCACAAGTGCCAACGGTTCATTATCACGACTATCGTCTGACAACGACTCCTGAAATTGTTAAGGAAGTTATCAATACTGACCAAGTGAACCTTCATGACAAAACGGTCGCAAAAGATTCAACGGTCATTTACCCTTTAACCGTAGACGCTTTTTCTCCAAATCGAGCCAAAACCACTAGCCTCACCTTTGAAGATTACCTTCCAGCAGGCTATGCCTTTGACAAGGAAAAAACGCAGGCAGAAAATGGAAATTATACCCTTAGCTTTGATGCTGCTAAGAACTTTGTGACCTTGACCGCAAAGGAAGTCTTGCTTCAAGAGGTCAACAAAGACCTCACCAAGTCTTACCAGCTGGTGGCTCCGAAACTTTACGGTAGCCTTCAAAACGATGGGGCAACCTATTCCAACAGTTATAAGCTCCTCATCAATAAGGGAACCCCAAATGCCTATACAGTGACTTCTAATGTTGTGACAGTGCGTACGCCTGGTGATGGAACGACCACTAGCCGTATTGAGCCGCAGAAGAAAAATGAAAATGAAGATGGTGTGGTCATTAACGATACGGTAGTGGCTTTAGGAACAACTAATCATTACCGTTTGACCTGGGATTTAGATCAATATAAAGGCGATAGGTCTTCTAAAGAGACAATTGCTCGTGGTTTCTTCTTTGTAGATGACTACCCAGAAGAAGTGTTGGACTTAGTGGACAAGGGAACAGGTATCACCACTCCTGATGGCAAAGCCGTATCAGGGATTACTGTTAAGGCTTATGCGTCGCTGTCAGAAGCTCCTAAAGACCTTCAAGATAAACTCGCTCATGCTAAGATTTCTCCTAAAGGGTCTTTCCAAGTCTTTATACCGAATGACAATCAAACCTTTTATGACCAGTATGTTAAAACAGGAACTTCTTTGAACCTTGTCACTAAAATGACAGTGAAAGATGAGCTCTATGGGAAAACGGCAACCTATCGAAACAAGGCTTACCAAGTGGATTTTGGCAATGGCTATGAAACCGATGAGGTGATCAATACCCTTGTTAGCCCAGCACCTAAAAAACAAAACCTAAATAAGGATAAGGTGGACATCAATGGAAAACCGATGGTGGTCGGTTCACAAAACCACTATACCTTGTCATGGGACTTGGACCAATACCGTGGCATTAAAGCTGATAAGGCTCAGATTGCACAAGGGTTTTACTTTGTGGATGACTATCCCGAAGAAGCTCTATTACCAGATCAAGCAAGTATTCAACTTGTGACAACTGACGGCAAAGCAGTGTCAGGTGTGACGGTAAAAACTTATACGAACTTATCAGAAGCTCCTAAAAACCTACAAGCAGCTCTTTTAAAACGCAAGATTGCGCCTAAAGGAGCCTTCCAAGTCTTTATGGCAGAAGATCCGCAAGCCTTTTATGATTCATATGTAACGCAAGGTCAAAACATCACCATCATCACCCCTATGACTGTCCGTGAGGAGATGGCAAATACAGGCAAGTCTTATGCCAATGTGGCTTATCAAGTAGACTTTGGGCAAGCCTATGAAACCAATACGGTAACGAATCACGTGCCAAAAGTAACACCACATAAAACTAATACCAATAAAGAAGGCGTTTCTATTGATGGCAAGACCGTTCTTCCAAATACCGTCAATTATTATAAGATTGTTCTTGATTACAGTCAGTACAAGGATTTGGTCGTAACTGATGATGTCCTTACCAAAGGCTTTTACATGGTGGATGATTACCCTGAAGAAGCGCTTATCCTAAACGCAGATGGTGTTCAAGTGATGGATAAGGCAGGAAATCTTGTCAAAGGGATTTCGGTGAAAGCCTATGCCTCATTGTCAGAAGCGCCTAAAGTGGTTCAAGACGCTATGGCCAAACGCCAGTTCACACCCAAAGGAGCCATTCAAGTTTTAAGCGCTGATGATCCAAAAGCGTTCTATGAGGCTTATGTTAAAACTGGTCAAACCTTAGTGGTGACCCTTCCAATGACTATTAAGAATGAGCTGACAAAAACTGGTGGGAAGTATGAAAACACCGCTTATCAGATTGACTTTGGTTTGGCTTATGTGACAGAGACTGTGGTTAATAATGTGCCAAAACTAGACCCACAAAAAGATGTGGTGATTGATTTGTCACAAAAGGAGAACAGTCTTGATGGAAAAGAAGTTGCTTTGAATCAGGTCTTTAACTACCGTTTGGTGGGAGCACTCATCCCAGGTAATCGTGCGACACCACTCATCGAATACCGCTTTGACGATGATTACGATGAAAGCCATGACGACTATAATGGTGTGTACAAGGCTTATACCTTAGTAGATGTGACTCTAAAAGATGGAACGGTTTTACCAAAAGGGACAGAAGTGACGAAGTACACGCAACAACATGTCGACACGTCAAAAGGGACAGTTACCATCAGTTTTGATCAGGAATTCCTTGAAAAACTAGCAGAAGAATCCGAGTTTCAGGCTGATGTTTACGTGCAGATGAAACGAATCGCTTCAGGTGAAGTAGAAAATACCGTATTACATACTGTCAATGGCTACACCATCAGTTCAAACACGGTTAAAACAACTACTCCTGAACCAGAGCCACCAACTCCGACTCAACCAACCCCACCCCAACCACCTATTCCAACACAAGAACCACCAGTTCCAGCAAGTGTCTTACCAAATACAGGAGAGAGTCAATCCCTCTTGGCGCTCGTTGGTGGAGGACTTCTTTTAGGCCTAGCTTACGGACTTTCTAAACGCAAAATGGAGGACAACTAAATGGAACCCAAAAACATTTACACAATGGATTCAGACCAAGATGGCTTAACGGATGCTCAGGAGTTAGCTCTAGGGACTAATCCTTTTAGCAGTGATACGGATAGTGACGGACTGACAGACCTTGAAGAAGTCCAACAAGGTTTGAATCCGATTCAACAAGGTAAGGAGAGAAGCTATGGCTTGGAATTATGACACAATTTCTAGAACTCTTTCTGAGATGGCACGAGAAAACTATGAAGATATGGTTAAATCGTTTTTAGCCATGGAATTGAGTATCAAAAACAAGTCACTTCTTGATACGCTCTATCAAGACTTTAGGGGCATTGATGACTTGTCTTTAGTTAGTGATGACTTACGTCTAAGAGCAGACGGTTATCAGGAACAGCTGCAAGAAGAAGTGACGGACCTCTTGGATAAACTCTATCGAACAGGTGAGGGAGCTAGTTTCATTATGGAAGTGATTGCGTCCAACAATATTACTGATTCCCTTGCTCAGTATGAGGTTTTGAATGAGGAGGATTACTCATCTCTCACCTTAGAGACCTTGCAGGACATTATCCAAAAGGAGTTGTCTTTAACGAGTCAAGATTATTTTGGAGATGTGACCTATCTCGCCTTGCAGAAAGATTTGTTAGACCAGAAAAGCCATTTCTTACAACATTATGTGACAACTTTGATGGATAAGTTGCCACAAGAAAAAGACCAAAGAGACTTGGTCCTAGACTAAAGCAGTGGGCTGAGAATACCTCTCAGCTCCTTTTTTTATTGGAGGAACATATGACTCAAGAACAATTACTTGAGATGTTGCGGGCGAGATTGCCACGTGACCAGATTCTTTTGGAATCCTTTTTACGCTATCAAGCAGTCCATTTTGATGAGGATTGGGATAGCCTTATCCAAAATTTTACAACTCAAAGAGGAGTAGTCACCTCACCTGTTCAAGTGGTTCGCTTTGAAACAGAGGTTTCTGCTTTTGTCAAGGCGAGCCCCTTTGACGAGGCAACAGACCTAAGCAGCTACACACAGACCTTTGGTCAGGCTGGCTTAAAGAAGTTACCTCAGTTAAATAGTGAGGAGAAGAACTTGGTGATTGAAGTAGCCCTCTTTAACCTAGCCACTCGCTTTCAGCTCTTAGACCAAGAAGGCGCCTATCAGTCCATTTCGGTAGCTTCTCTTTTGGATAAAAGCAAAGCTGCTAATTTGGTCAATGTCTACCGAGTGGCCAATAATTTGTCTGACCGTATTAGCCGTGATATTGAACAATTTCTTCTCACTTATGAACCTGAACTAATAAGCACCCAGGAAACGGTAGAGGAAAGAGAGGGTGCAGCTGAAGAAAAAGTAGTTCCAGAACCTCCTCAAGATATCACCTTTCGTGAAGAAGGGGTATCGTCATTGCAAGTCTTGAGGAAGATTTATCACAACTCGATTTACGAACAGGGCAAACAGAACATTTACCAGCCTATGAACATCTAAACTTGTCCCAAAAATTTGAGATATTAAGTCACTTTGACCAGGTGCGAAATAGCCGTCCAAAGCTACCAAACCTGAGACGTGGGGAGTTTGATCATGAGATGGAAATGACGCCAATCTATGCGGACAATGAGCTATTAACCTTTTTAGAAGCTGATGGGACAGTCTATGACTTACAACGTCCTCTAACACCTCAAGAAGAAGTAATCTTAACTGAAATGGGTCAAACCATTTTGGCTGAAAATACCGAAAAATTGACCAATTTAGGAATAGACTTAGCTGACGTTGATGAGCAACAAAGTGGGATACTGATAGATGCTGCAGGGCGTTTTCATTTGAATAATGCCGACCTAGCCTTATTAGGGGGCTATCCTAAGGCAACCGTCACTCAATTAGCCCTTGCGACAGAATTGCTTCAGATGGGATTAACGCATGACAAGGTAGAGTTTTTCTTGACCAGTCAGCTAGATTTAGAAGAAGCAAGACCCATTGCCTACGCCTTCTTGCATGAAGACCTTACTCTTGAAGAAGCTAGAACCTTTAAAAGGGACAAACTGTCCCAACCTGACCTATCCTTTAGGGAATGGCGAGAACACATCTCACAAACAAAACCTGAAATCATGACTCAATCACTCCCTCAAAATCCTATCGTAGAGGAAGCCCTTAAACGCTATCCGATTGCTTCGATTGTGACTTATAAGGGGCAAGAGTTTCAGGTAATGGCCATTGAGGAGTCAGGCGTTAATAACCTGATTCGGATTGAATTACAAAATGATTTCACAGATGTGATTGAGCAAAATCCAGTTCTTTTCTTACGGACATTAGAGGATATCACTCAGGCTCTTCATGTTCCTTCTGTCGAAGAAAAAGAGGAAGTGGAAGAACCTCAACAAGAATTAGACCTCTTTTCATTTTTGGAAAATGATGACAGTCAAGAAGTTGTTACCCAGCAATCAATCATAGAAATTAAAGCAGAAAAAACAGAAATATTTGAAACGGAGGGGGATCCAGAACTTTCTGAAGTCATTAAGACACCCCCAGCTACTGATTTTCACTTTCCAGAAGATTTGACAGACTTTTACCCTAAGACAACAAGAGATAAGGTTGAAATGAATGTGGCTGCCATTCGTTTGGTGAAAAGGCTTGAAGCTGAACGACGACAAGCAACGCCAAGTGAACAGGAACTCCTTGCCAAATATGTAGGTTGGGGAGGACTAGCCAATGAGGTCTTTGACGAGTATAACCCAAAGTTTTCTAAGGAACGTGAGGCATTAAAAACGCTAGTCACAGAGAAAGAGTATTCGGACATGAAACAATCTTCTCTGACTGCCTATTACACGGATCCCACTCTTATTCGTCAGATGTGGGAGAAGTTAGAACGTGATGGTTTTACAGGAGGTAAAATCCTTGACCCTTCGATGGGAACAGGGAATTTCTTTGCGGCAATGCCTAAACACCTGAGAGAAAATAGTGAGTTGTATGGTGTAGAGCTAGACACGATTACAGGGGTTATTGCCAAACACCTTCATCCGAATAGCCACATTGAAGTAAAGGGCTTTGAGACTATTGCATTTAATGACAATAGCTTTGATTTAGTTCTTTCAAATGTACCGTTTGCCAATATCAGGATTGCGGACAGTCGCTATGACAAACCCTATATGATTCATGATTACTTTGTCAAAAAATCATTAGATTTGGTGCATGATGGTGGGCAAGTCGCTATCATTTCCTCCACAGGAACCATGGACAAACGGACAGAAAATATTCTCCAGGACATTCGTGAGACGACTGTTTTTCTTGGTGGTGTGCGTTTGCCAGATAGCGCCTTTAAGGCCATTGCAGGAACGACTGTCACAACAGACATGTTGTTCTTCCAAAAACATATGGATAAGGGATATGTGGCAGATGATTTAGCTTTTTCAGGTTCTATTCGCTATGACAAGGATGACCGTATTTGGTTGAATCCTTACTTTGATGGAGAATACAACAGTCAGGTTCTTGGGAGCTATGAGGTTAGAAACTTTAACGGAGGTACACTTTCTGTGAGAGGAACTTCTGATAATTTGCTAGCAGATGTTCAGACTGCTCTTAAACAGGTTAAAGCCCCTAGAGTGGTGGATAACTATGATATCTTCATCACTCCTGATGTGATGAAAAGACAAGTTATTGATACCTCTGTTCCGCCTGAAATTAGAGAAAGCTTAGGTCGTTATAGTTTTGGCTATAAAGATTCTACGGTTTACTACCGAGATAATAAGGGAATCCGTGTTGGGACTAAGACCGAGGAGATTAGCTATTATGTGGATGATGAGGGGATCTTTAAGGCATGGGACACTAAGCATTCTCAAAAGCAAATTGACCGTTTTAATGCTTTAGAAGTGACTGATAGCACCGCTCTTGATGTGTATGTGACAGAAGAAGCCGCTAAACGTGGACAATTTAAGGGCTATTTCAAAAAGACGGTTTTCTATGAAGCCCCTTGTCAGAGAAAGAAGTGGCACGGATTAAAGGGATGGTCGATATTCGGAACGCCTACCAAGAGGTGATTGCCATTCAGCGATACTATAACTATGATAAAGACGAGTTCAATCACTTGTTAGGACATCTCAATCGGACCTATGATAGTTTTGTGAAACGCTTTGGGTACTTGAATAGTGCTGTGAACCGTAACCTCTTTGATAGTGATGATAAGTATTCCCTTCTTGCGAGTTTAGAAGATGAAAGTCTTGATCCAAGTGGGAAGACAGTCATCTATACCAAGTCACTTGCCTTTGAAAAAGCCTTGGTTCGTCCTGAAAAGGAAGTGACGGCAGTTTCTTCTGCCCTTGACGCTCTCAATTCTAGTCTAGCAGATGGGCGTGGGGTCGATTTGGCTTATATGATGTCTATTTATCAGACGGATTCTAAAGCGACTTTGATTGAGGAATTAGGAGACGCTATTATTCCAGACCCAGAACGCTATCTAAACGATAGGGAAGTGGTTTATGTGTCACGGCAGGATTTCTTATCAGGCGATGTGGTCACCAAGTTAGACCTGGTGGACTTACTCATCAAGCAAGGCAATTCTGATTTTCCTTGGGTCTATTATCAAAGTCTCTTAGAAGAAGTGAGACCGCCTCGTGTGACCTTAGCTGATATTGATTATCGGATTGGTTCACGCTGGATTCCTCTAGCTGTTTATGGGAAATTTGCCCAAGAAACCTTTATGGGACAAACTTTTGACCTGACTGACCAAGAAGTATCAACTGTTCTTGAAGTCAGTCCGATTGATGGGACGATGTCTTACCAATCCAAGTTTGCCTTTAGGTATTCTACCGCAACGGATAGAAGTCTAGGTGTACCTGGGTCTCGGTATGATAGTGGTCGTAAAATCTTTGAAAACCTGCTTAATTCCAATCAACCAACCATTACCAAACAAGTGGAAGATGGGGATAAGAAAAAGCATGTGACGGACGTGGAGAAGACAACGGTTCTTCGTGCTAAGGAAACGCAACTTCAAGAACTCTTCCAAGATTTTGTGGCTAGTTCCCCAGAGGTGCAACAGATGATTGAAGAGACCTATAATAGCCTTTATAATCGTACGGTCTCAAAAGTTTATGATGGCAGCCATTTAACCATTGATGGGCTTGCCCAGAATATTTCCTTACGCCCTCACCAAAAGAATGCCATTCAACGGATTGTGGAAGAAAAACGAGCGCTTCTAGCTCATGAAGTGGGTTCAGGTAAGACCTTAACCATGCTTGGAGCAGGTTTCAAACTGAAAGAACTCGGTATGGTGCATAAGCCTCTTTATGTGGTGCCATCAAGTTTGACCGCTCAGTTTGGCCAAGAAATCATGAAGTTCTTCCCAACCAAGAATGTCTATGTGACGACCAAGAAAGATTTTGCGAAAGCCAAACGCAAGCAGTTTGTCTCACGGATTATCACAGGGGACTACGATGCCATTGTCATTGGGGATTCCCAGTTTGAGAAAATTCCCATGAGTCATGAAAAGCAGGTGACTTATATCCAAGATAAGTTACAACAACTTCGTGACATCAAGCAAGGTAGTGATAGTGATTATACTGTTAAAGAAGCAGAGCGTTCTATTAAGGGCTTAGAGCACCAATTGGAAGAACTTCAAAAGTTGGAACGTGATACCTTTATTGAATTTGAAAACCTTGGGATTGACTTCCTCTTTGTGGACGAAGCTCACCATTTTAAGAATATCAGACCCATTACAGGCCTTGGTAATGTCGCAGGGATTACCAACATGACTTCTAAAAAGAACGTGGATATGGAAATGAAGGTCAGACAGGTTCAAGGAGAACATGATTATCGTAACGTGGTTTTTGCGACAGGAACTCCAGTCTCTAACTCTATTAGTGAACTCTATACCATGATGAGCTATATTCAACCAGATGTCTTAGAACGGTATCAAGTCTCAAGCTTTGACTCATGGGTTGGAGCTTTTGGGAATATCGAAAACGCTATGGAACTAGCACCGACAGGGGATAAATACCAACCTAAGAAACGCTTTAAGAAGTTTGTGAACCTGCCTGAACTCATGCAGATTTATAAGGAAACAGCTGATATTCAGACCTCAGATATGCTTGATTTACCTGTACCTGAAGCTAAAGTTATTGCGGTGGAGAGTGAACTCACAGAAGCTCAGAAATACTACCTTGAAGAGTTGGTTGATCGTTCAGACGCTATCAAGTCAGGTAGCGTTGACCCTAGTGTCGATAACATGTTAAAAATCACTGGGGAAGCTAGAAAACTAGCTATTGACATGCGTCTCATTGACCCAGCCTATACCTTATCGGACAATCAGAAGATTCTTCAAGTAGTGGACAATGTGGAACGCATTTACCGTGAGGGAGAAGATGATAAAGCTACCCAGATGATTTTCTCAGATATTGGAACGCCTAAGAATAAGGAAGAGGGCTTTGACGTTTACAATGAATTGAAAGACCTCTTAGTGGATAGAGGGATTCCCAAAGAAGCAATTGCCTTTGTCCATGACGCTAATACGGATGACAAGAAAAACTCTCTGTCACGCAAGGTCAATAGTGGGGAAGTCAGGATTCTCATGGCTTCTACGGAAAAAGGTGGAACAGGATTAAACGTGCAGTCTCGCATGAAAGCTGTTCATCATTTAGACGTTCCCTGGAGACCAAGTGATATTGTCCAACGCAATGGTAGGTTAATTCGTCAAGGCAATATGCACCAAGAGGTAGATATTTACCATTACATTACGAAAGGGAGCTTCGATAACTACCTCTGGCAAACTCAGGAGAATAAACTCAAATATATCACGCAAATCATGACCTCTAAAGACCCAGTACGGTCGGCAGAAGACATTGATGAACAAACCATGACTGCTTCAGACTTTAAGGCTTTAGCGACAGGTAATCCTTATCTCAAACTGAAAATGGAACTAGAGAATGAGTTGACGGTATTGGACAATCAAAAGCGTGCCTTTAATCGCTCCAAAGATGAGTATCGCCATACCATTTCTTACTGTGAGCAGAACCTCCCTGTATTAGAGAATCGCCTTAGCAAATATGACCGTGATATTGCCCAATCTTTGGCAACTAAGTCACAAGATTTTATCATGCGGTTTGACAATCAAATGATGGATAACCGTGCAGAAGCTGGAGACTATCTACGTAAACTCATTACCTATAACCGTTCTGAAACCAAAGAAGTGAGAACACTGGCTAATTTTAGAGGGTTTGAGCTTAAAATGGCAACCAGAAGTCCTAGTGAGCCGTTGCCAGATATGGTGTCTTTAACCATTTCAGGTAGCAACCAGTATTCTGTCTCTTTAGACTTGAAATCAGATGTGGGAACCATCCAACGCATTACTAATGCCATTGACCATATTCTAGAGGACCAAGAAAAAACAGAAGTAATGGCCAATAATCTAAAAGATAAGCTAGCAGTCGCAAGGGTTGAAGTAGAAAAGGTCTTTCCAAAAGAAGAGGATTATCAGCTGGTTAAAGCTAAATATGACCTTCTTGCCCCATTGGTTGAACAAGAAGCAGAGGTTGAGGAAATTGATGCAGCACTAGCTAAGTTCAATGAAACGATCCAACCGCAACACGACCAACAACTTTCTCTAGAATTTTAAAAAAAGGCTGACAAAAAATAATGAACGCGGTAAAATGAAGTCAAGAAATCATCAAAGGAGAATTGATTATGACCCAGACAGTAGAAGATATACGTTACCAATTAGAAGAATGGTTAGCACAAGGTTTTACTAGCCTTGAAGACCGAGCTAACTATCAAGCCTTAAAGGAACAATATGAAGATGAAACCCTTGATTACAGCTTTTCAAAGCGAGAAATCATTGGTCAATTAGAGGTAATTATCACGACTCGTGAGAATGACTTTCCAGACTTAGATGAGGTCACCAAAGAAGAGTATCTTAACCTAGTGGCACAACTGGATGACCTAGATAAGGGACAGGCAGATTATTATCGCAAGCAATTAACGTAGAAAGAGGTACAGATATGATTGAACAAATTATTCAAAGTCTTTTGATTATCGCAGCAACAGGGCTGATTTTGCTTGCCCTTTACCAGATTGCGAAGATGCTTGGAAGCTTATTTGTCATTGGATTAATCGGATTTTTAGTTTTCACAGAAGTCTATGGGATTTACCTTTTTTTTACAGAACGATACCTCTATGTGGAAGATTTAGCGACTAATGGTATATTGAGCTTTACCACTTTCTATATTATTTTTAATCTTTTACTTGTCTTTGGACTTGTTAGAAAAGTTGTTAGAAGTAGGATAACATGATAAAAATAGGGTTACCTGAGTTCAGGTAGCCCTATTTTCATGAATGTATAAGCATTATAGTGACAAATTTTTTAGTGTTAGCCAACAACGATAATAATAATTCCCTCAAAGAGTAGGAACAATAAAGGTAGTAGTTTTTGATTTTTCATGTGAAATACCTCACTTTTATTTTTTTCTATTTTATGCTAAAATGTTAAAAATCAAAAAACATTCCCATATATGCTTATTGGAGGTGTATGATGAAAAAATTTGGAGAAATTTTTAAAAAGTTTCGAGAATCTAGAGGATTACGATTAAAAGATGTCGCTAAGGCTGGTATATCAACGTCTCAGCTATCTCGATTTGAAAAAGGAGAGACAGATTTAACCATTTCTAAGTTCATGCTTATCTTAGATGAAATCAACATGCCAATTGATGAATTTATGTATGCGGCTCATGATTTTCATAGAGATGAACTAAATGAACTTCTATCAAAGGTTCGACAGTTTGTATCTAATCATGATATTGATGGGTTGAAAAAATTACTCTATTCCCAAATGGAGTCAGATCCTAAACAGGAGAAATTTCATAAGCTTAATATTATTTTATTAAAAATTCGCTTACAAGATTTATCAGGAGAAGCTTATTATTCTAGTGGTGATTTATCGTATCTAACCGATTATCTTTTTAGTGTGGAATATTGGGGATACTATGAATTATTGATTTTTTCAAATACTTTAGATGTCCTAAAACATGATGTTTTCATGGTTTTGGCTAGAGAAATGTCTAGGCGTTCTGATTTCTATAAAGAAATTCCAAATAATAGACGATTAATCTCATCAATGTTATTAAATGGATATATCACATGTGTTGAGAGAGAAAAATTTCAGGATGCTCTGTATTTTGAAAAACAACTAAATCAATGCTTTTTCACTGAGACTGAAATTTATGAGCGATTGGTGTTTCAGTATGCACAACATCTGTATCACTATAAAAAAGAGAAGGATTGTAAAGCAATTATTGAAATGAGAAAGTGTATCGCTGCAATAAAATTAGCAGGAAGTAACCACTTAGCAAAGACTTATGAAGGCCATCTAGAAAAAATTTTAGCTGAAAATGACTAGTCAGCAGATATGGGAAAGAAATTTAAAGTTTTTTCAGAGTGATATACTTAAAGCGTGATGAAGGAGGTTCTATTATGGAAATGTCACCTTATGTTTTAAGTAAATCTCTTCCTGAAGGAGAGGTATATTTCAATACCAAAAATAATCACTCCTTTTTTATAACCAACGAATTATTAAGGAAAATTGATTGTGATGATACTACAAGAAGTCAGTATAATGATTATCTAGAGTCTTGGCATTATCATCAAGAAGAAAATGAGCTGGAAGAAACCCTAGCGAAAATTAAAAATGTTGATGAAAAGCTCCTAGAATTTACAATTCTAACTCATGGAGATTGTAATTTTAGATGTAAATATTGTTATGAAAAGTTTGAGAATATTTCAATGTCTCCAGAAGTAGAAGATGCTATTGTAACGTTTGCGGATAAACTATTATCCGAGGGAAAGTTCGAGAGATTTAGTGTTCAATGGTTTGGTGGAGAGCCCTTGCTTGGTTATAAAACAATAGTTCGGCTATCTGAGAGATTTTTAGAACTATGTTCGGTATATGATATTGAATATTTTTCTGGAATTACAACTAACGGTTATTTGTTAAATAAACGTATGTTTCAAAACTTAGTAGGAAAATGTAAAGTTACTGGTTATCAAATAACGGTTGATGGTGAGAGAGAATTCCATGATAATCAACGTTTACTTAAAAATGGTGTAGGTTCTTATGATAGAATTTTTGCAAATTTAAAAATGATGGGGAATAGTTCTTTACAATTTCATTGTACTATTCGATTTAATATTTCAAGAGAGAATGTTGAATCTATGGTGCATTTTCTAAAATCAGATGGTCTGGTATTTAGGGGAGATAGTAGATTTAGTTTTGCCTATCATAACATTGGGGATTGGGGGCAAGGAGAGCGAGCTGATGATTATTGTGTAGATATTCCGAACGGTGATTACAGTTATTATTGTTATCGGCAAGCGGTTGCATTAGGGTATTGTATAGATGGACCTCAAACAATGATGTTGAACAGTATAAATTGTTATGCTAATCGTAAACAACACTACATGTTCAACGTTAAAGGAGTAATTCAAAGTTGTACAGTAGCTCTATATCGTAAAGAAAATATTTTCGGAAGTGTTCTAACGGGTGTTGTTAACGAAAATAAAAGGAATGATTGGTTAAAAGGAATTGAGCTTGAGAGGTGTAGCCAATGCCCGTATGTATTACTTTGTAAATCAGGATATTGTCCTTTAGTAAGGATAAATCAAGAAAAATCTTGGGAAAGGTTGTGTCGACTATACAAAGAGCGAATACAAAAAGATTTTTTACTATTTATCCTTACCAGATCTTATAACGATATCCTTGATATAAATTAATTTTTTGGAGGAAGTAACAATGATTATAAAAGAAAATAAAAAATATGATCCTAAAGCATATCAGGTTGAGCTGAAAGCTAGCTGTCCAAGAACAAACGGAAACTGCTAATTAGCATATAAAATAGTTAGCTATCCTTTCCTAGCTGACTATTTTATTTAATGGGAGCTTACTATGAAATTATTATCTTATCTTGGGAAATTCCGTTATGTTGCCTTCGTGGTCTTTATATTAGGAGCTTTCTCTAGTATTTTACAATCGTTAGTGATTCAAAAAGTCATTGCGATTGATACGGTAACGGATTTTGAGTCACTCGGGAAAGTTTTTGTCGTGGGACTTTTGACCTATCTGCTTTTTTATGGTTTGGAGTTTGGTGCAGATGTCGTTTACGATGTGTCTTGTAAACGCATCATGTTGGTCTTACGAGATAAGTTGATGAGGACGCTCCTTTTATCTAGCGCGTTCACAGATCAGCATGAGACGACGAATTTTCTCAGCCAAGATTTAGAATTTTTCTATGATAGTTACGTGACTCAGGTCATGCGTTTGCCCAAAAATGGCATGATTTTCTTGGTTGTGTCGGTCTATTTAATCACCTTAAATCCCATTTTAGCGCTGCTGTTTATCTTAGGGTCTCTCTTACGCCCACTACCCCAAGTGTTTTTGAGTAAAGTGGCAGATGCTTTTGGACAAAAGCAGAGCGAGGAGCGAGAGCGTTCCATGGCTCTCATTATGGACTTTGTCAATGGTGGAAGCACCTTGTTACATCATCAAGCATTTGCAACGACCTATGGAAAATTGAAACATCAGGTACTGACTTATGAAACTGCCCGCCGAAATTATTATTACCTATCTAATTTCCTCTTTTTCTGTAATGGTTTGACACAGTTTTTAGGACGTGTGCTACCAATTGGAATTTATTTTTTATTCCCAAATGTTTTTGGTCATATTCCAGTATCATCTCTGGTTGCCATGTTTATCGCTTCAAATAGCCTGTCAAGTCCTCTTCAAAATATGATGTATGCCACTTTTGACATGCAAGCTGCTCATTCTATCAAGACAAAAATCTATAATCTAATGGATAAGGTTGTTAATGAGGAGGAAGTCTCCTATATTCCAGATTTTAAAGCTCTGATTTTGCAAAATATCACAAAATCCTATGGAGACAAGACTATTTTGAAAGATTTCTCCTACACCTTTGAAAAAGGGAAGAAATATCTCATCACGGGAGCTAGTGGACGAGGAAAAACCACCCTCTTAAATATCATTAAAGGTGAAGCTGTCGATTCAGGACAAGTCGCTCTTGTGACGGATGACAATCAGTTATTTAACTCTTATCAAGCGAATATTGGCATGGTCAGTCAGTCACCCTTTCTCTTTAATGGCACCTTGGAAGAAAATATCTGTCTAAATCAGACCTTTTCTCATGACGAGATGATTAGGGTGTTAAATCAAGTCCACCTGCTTGAAGAGCTACCAGACGGCTTAGACTCCAACATTGAAAATAACGGCAGCAATGTTTCAGGTGGTCAGCGAGTGCGCATAGAATTAGCACGCTTTTTACTGCGCCAGAAGGATGTTTTACTGCTTGACGAAGTGACAGCAGCACTTGATAAAGAGAATGCTCATCGTGTCAGAGAGTTGATTTTTTCACTGCCCATAACCATTATTGAAGTGGCTCATCATGTGGACGAAACAATCGTTTATGATGCTGTGATAGAGTTGTAGGTGATGAGATGTTTAAGTATTTTAATAAATTTTTAGTGACCTTAACCCTTATCGCCTGTATCTTAAACAGTTTTGTCTTTCTCATTGAACCCTTGATGACAGATAAAATCTTTGACCTTACAGCGTTAAATAGTCGTAAAGAAACATGGGAGTTTTTGGTCTATGGATTGACACTCTACTTGCTCTTATATGCTGTCATGTTTATCGCTAATCTCTTGATCAATCAGATTATGACCATTGGCTGCGGTAACATTCGCCTTGATCTTTACAAGCGTTTGATATTGGGGCATCAGGAGATTGGGAATGAACAGAAGATTTCCCTTTTAACACAAGATGTTGAATATTATCTCTGGAATCATATTAATCCAAGTATTCTCCTTGTTGCACACATTAGTAATTTCCTATTACTTAGCATCTACCTCTTGGTAAAAAATATACCGATTGGTTTGCTGTTTATTGCCTGTTCCTTTATTTTCTTAGTTGTTCAACTGAGGATTAGTAAAATAGCAGAGCGAAAAGGGGACGAGCAAGCATCAGAGAGACAGAAATTACTGAGTTTAGTGAGCGATGCCGTTGTTGGAAGGCCAACGTTAGTTCAGAATCAAGCCCTTTCTTCTGGTCTTAAAAATGTTCAAAACCAGTCAACACGCTACGAAGATTCACGACAAACATTTGGAATTTATCAATCTTTCTTTGCCTTTTTAGCCAATCTGATGCTCTTTGTGTCTCAGTTTCTCCCAATCTTTTTAGGACTGGTACTCATAGCAGCAGGAACTAGCGTACAAGTGACAGATTTAATTGCCATGTTTATTGCAGCAACACGTCTGGAGCAGCCATTGATGAATATTGTTAACGATATTTTTAGGCTCAAAGGAGCAAAATCCATTTCTGACACATTTGACCAGATATTAGCCCAGCCTATTCCTAAAGAGCAGGAGCGATCTCTTACTAATGAAGATTTTGAAGCCTTAGCATGTCATCAATTAACGAAATCCTTTGCAGGCAGAAGACTCTTTTCAAACCTCACTTATCGCTTTGAGAAAGGAAAAAAATATTTGATAAAAGGACCGAGTGGTTCTGGTAAATCAACCTTTTTTAAGTTAATCTCACAAGAATTGAAGCCTGACGAAGGCTCTATCGAGATGGTGACTAAAAATGGTCAGGTAATGGTAGACAATCATCAGCGTATTGGTTTGATTGCACAGTCACCTTATCTTTTTAATGATAGCATTCGCTATAATTTGACATTGGGAGCTGAGTTTTCTGATGAGCTATTATTAGAAAAGCTTGAGCAAGTTGGTTTGACAGCTGAGTTTGATAATATTTTAGACTATCAAATTGTTAATAATGGGGAAAATATTTCTGGGGGACAAAAGGTACGCCTTGAAATTGCACGAAATCTGATTAGACAAAAAGATGTGCTTCTTGCAGATGAAGTGACAGCTCCGTTGGATGCTCAAAATGCTAAGAATATCCGAAACCTACTGTTCAATTTACCAGTTACTGTTATTGAAATCGCCCATCACATTGATGATGACTATATCTATGATGGTGAGATTGATTTGTCATATTATGAGAATTAAGGAGGAGCTACCACTCATTAGTGAGTGGTAGTTTTTCTTGTGATAACTTTTTCAAGTTCATCTTGGTATCATAGTGCTATCTTATGGAAAAAGGAGATAGCACTAGTGATGTTAAATAAAATGAAGGCTAGATTTTTGATTGGTTTTGGTGGTCTAGCAGTCACCAGCTTTATGGTGATGATGGGTTATACCATTGGTTCTCAGTCTGTGACCAATCACACGCAGAAACAAATCCAATCTGAAGCTCATAAATTATTGACAAAAGAGAAAGAAAAAGAGAAGGTAAGTGTCCTCTCTGATGAGTTGGTTAAAGAATTTCTCACGCAATACTACACCAAGGAAAAGCTGGGCGAGAACAACAATCGTATCAAGCCCTATATGACAGATTCTGCCTTTAAGGAAGAAGTAGCTCGTCAAGAAGATTCCATCACTCAGGTCTATAAAGACTATATGTTGGATTATCGCTTTGAGTCTGCCAATATCTATGTCAATACAGAAGCAAATGAAGCTTTTGCGGAAGTGTCTTATCAGGTTGTTTACGTGTCAGATGTAAATGATAAGGCTCAGAAAAGCACACAGACAGAAACAAGAACTCTTAAACTATCTTATGCCAAAATGTCAGATACACTCTTTGTCAATCAGTTAACCATTTGGAATGGGAAGCTAGAGGACTTAAAAGAGTCTTCTGATGAAGTAAATTCAAGCATTCCAAAGATTCAAGGCACTACTACAAGTGAGACCAACTAGCAGGAGTTACTCTTCTGCTTTTTTTGATAAGGAGATGGCATGACAAGAATTGAAAAAGTGAAACAAAAGGCGATTTTAGAGGTGGCAGAAAGTCTAGGTTATTCTTTTAAACGACTATCAGGGCAAGTCTATGAACATCCAGAACACGATTCCTTTAGGATTTTTGCGGACACCAATACCTTTAAATGGTTTTCACGTGACATCCAGGGAGATGTGATTGATTTCGTTCAGTTAATGACAGGAGTATCTTTTAAAAAAGCCTTGTCTTACCTTGAAACTGGAGACTTTGAACAAGCTAAGGTAGTCGAAGAGACTTGCCAACCCTTTCGTTATTATTTAAGTGAAGAACCATTTGACCAAGCACGGATATATCTGAATGACATTCGTGGTTTAAGTGACGAGACTATCAATGCTTTTGGCAGACAAGGTCTATTAGCACAGGCTCATTACCAGACAAAGCTCTTTCAGGAATCAGTCCTTGTCTTTAAGAGTTACAATCATCTTGGCCAACTAGAGGGGGCAAGTCTTCAAGGGCTTGTCAAAGATAATCAGAGACATGATCGAGGTTACCTCAAGAAAATCATGAAAGACTCTCATGGCTATATAGGGATGAGCTTTGATATTGGAAAACCGAAACGCCTTATCTTTTGTGAATCGGTGATTGATATGATGAGTTATTATCAACTCCATCAGAAGCAGTTATCAGATGTGCGTTTGGTTTCTATGGAAGGCCTAAAACTTTCTGTGATTGCGTATCAGACCTTACGATTAGCAGCTGAGGAACAAGGCAAACTTGAGTTTTTAGATACGGTCAAACCAAGTCGATTAACGCATTACCTTCATGCTATACAAGAGACGACAACCTTCTTTCAGACGCACCCAGGCTTATTAACCTTGGCTGTTGACAATGATGAAGCAGGGAGAGATTTTTGTCAGAAATTATCTGAGAAAGGACTTCCCATTGAAACAGACTTACCACCATTACAGGAACTGGAAACTAAAGCAGATTGGAATGATGTTGTGAAAGGTCATAGTAATCATTCTCTAAAGGACGTGATACAATTTGCCAAGTTACAAGTTATCCGAAACAATCCTCCGCCTAGAAAAAATACCGCTTTAGAGTTGTGATAACAAAATCAAGTTTCTTAGCTTAATCTAGAAAGTGATAAGGAGGACACCCTATGAGTGTGATTGAACGCCTAGCCGAAAGAGTAGCTAGGCAAGAGGAAAAAGTTGCGAAAGAAACGGAAAAATTAGAAACCTATCGCAGTCAATTACAAACAGCGATGTATCAAGCCTTTATCAAACGCCAACAAAACAGTCCTTGGACATTTGATGAAGCATTGACGCAAGCCTTTGGACAAGATGAACAAAAACCAATACCATCATCAGATAATAGAAATGAGGAATAACACATGACAAAAGACTGGACCTTTGACCAACCCTTAGATGATAACACACCGACATCTTCATCGGAAGAACGTGCGAAGATTGCAGCACTATTTCATAAAGAAAACCAAGAGGGCACTGAAGATGTTGACTATGTGGCAGCCTTTGAAATGGAACAACAAAAAGCTAAGGAGAAATTCGTTTCACAACCAAAAACTCAAGAGCAATCCACACCAAAAGAGGTGTCCTCCTCAAACATTACAAACGGCTACAAGCAACATCTAGCTGATGTGATGTCTCAGAATAATGAAGACATTCTTCAAAGTCAGAAGAAAATCGAAGAGTTGCACCAGTTGATTGATGACAAAAATAAGCAAAATAAGAAATTACAAGCCATTTCAGCAGCTATTGATGACTTGTAAGTGAGGCAGTCCTTACAAGGGCTGCTTTTTATAAGGAGATAAGATGAAGTTATTCAAAAAGCAAACGCAAAATCAAGATAGTTTTAAACGTCTCATTCATCGCTTATCAGGAATGTCTGAAGCTGACTTACATAAGGTCAACCAATTATTAGATGTCGTTTTTGACGCTACACGTCAAACTATCGAAGATGAAAAAAAGTCTCCTGAAATATTGCTAAAAGAGCCTATATTAGATGAGACCATAACTGAAGCTAAGAATAAATTGAAGACTGAGCAACTTGAAAAGCGGATAGAGCAATTTAGGCAGGCAAAGAAACCTAAAAATGAGTAAAAAAGATTAGGCATTGTGATGAAGGCCTAATCTTTTTGTCTGATGCTTGTTGTTCGCTGATATACATATTTTTTTGTCAATTTACTATCATTTAGGTTTTCTATGTCAAAGATGAAATAATGATCACGATTGTCTTTAGCATTTTCTTTATTGAGCTTGAAATAGTTTTTAGCAGATTTCGCCATTGCTAACATGATATCATCTGTTAGAAAAGTCAGTGGTGTATCAAGTGCTGAGTAGCGATAGAAGTCACTTTCAAATTTACGGTAATTTTCACTGAAGTAGTCCATCTGTAATTCGTTTTTATAAAAGTAAAGCTGATTCATGGTAGACCTCCTCAACTAATGTGATAGCCATAATATCTTCTAAAGCGATAGCGATATGTCCGTCATTGGTTTTTAGAATGACCTCATTTGTTGAAAGAGTCGGAATGGTTCCGATAATAGTTTGATAGTCATTTTTCTGTTTTCTAGTCACCTGTATGGTCAATTGATTAGCGTAACTCTGACTGAGTAACATTAATTTTTGATTCAGCGATAGGTCAGAAAGGTAGCTGACTTGCTTATCATCATCTGATAAGGCAGAGGTATGTTCCGATAAAACATACTAAGATTAGTAGTGAGGAAATCTCCGACGGGAGAAAGTACTCACTACTTTTTCTTTGTGTTAAAGTAGAGGTGTCTTGTTAAGCCGTGGGTTCTTTTGACGCTAGACGTCGCACAAAAAACTGGCAAGACACCTGTTTTAGGAGGAATTTTATCAAAGTATGTGGGACGCCAGACGTCGTGTATTGAAAATGAAATCACTAAAACAAGGAATCATTCAAGACAAAAGAGGTAATATCATGCGAGCAGTATTTGGGATTGATGTTAGTAAGGCAAGTTCGGAAGTGGCTATTTTGGTCAATGGTGAGAAGGTTCATGGCTACACTATGCCTAATGACACCATCGGTTTTGCTCGCCTGTTGGACGATTTAAAAGCAGTTCATCAGCCTGAAATTATCTTCGAAGCGACGGGCGTCTATTCTCGTCGTCTCCAGACTTTTCTGGAGGACAATGGCTACGCTTATACCAGACTCAATCCCTTGGAAGCTAAGAAGCAACTGGACAGCCTGCGTGTCCGTAAAACAGACAAAATCGACGCTGAAAAGTTAGCACGGTCTCAGTTTATACTAAATCGTAAACCAACTTATGTGCAGGAGGAAGTCTATCAACAGCTACGTGACCTCAGCCGTTTCTATCAGAATCTGACAGAAGATATTGTCAGAGTCAAGAATCGTCTTCACAAGGTCTTACAAGTCACTTTCCCAGAGCTAGAAAATATCTTGTCAACACCAACTGGTGAGCAATATTGGAACTTGGTCATGGCTTTCCCATACAAAGAGTTTGTATTGTGCCTAACTCAAAGTAAATTGATGGACATTATTCGTCAATCTACTTCCAAACGGATTTCTGAAAAGCGTGTTGCTTATCTGGTTGAGAAACTTATTGAGCTCGCCAAACAGTCTTATGGTGCTGTCAAGAAAACCTCTCCGATGATTGAAGAGGTTCGTTACTATGCACAGGAATTGCTGAGATTAACGGAACGCAGACAAAGTGTACTGGATGAAATGGTCACTCTAGCTCAGCCTTTACCAGAATATGACATCTTACTGTCTATCCCTGGTATCGCTGAAACGACAGCCACATCACTCATTGGCGAATTGGGAGATATTCGTCGTTTTCAGTCTGCCAATCAAATCAACGCCTTTATCGGCATTGACCTGAGACACTATGAGTCTGGCAACTTTCTTGCCAAGGAGCACATCACTAAACGTGGCAACCCTTATGCTAGAAAGATTCTCTTCAAGTGTATTCACAATATCGCTTCAGCTAGCCACACCAATCCTTGCCACATCGCTGATTTCTATGAGAAACGAAAAAGACAATCGCAAACAGCTTCAACTAAGCCACATACGATTGCCTCTATACATCGCCTCATAAGGACAATGTATTACCTCATTACGCATAACAAACTTTACGATTATGATTCGACCCAAAATCGATAAAGTCGTTCATGCCCTATCATTGTAACACCTTATCTCAAAAATCACAAAATAAGGTGTTGTTTTGGCATGCACTTTTTTAACTCAATCAGCGATAAAAATAAGACAATAGCCACGAAACGACTACCGTCTTGATATTATTTTTCAATCAAAGCCTTGATAGACTTGACAAATGGTAGAAAAAGAACCCCATCCACTTTTGCATGTTAACGTCTTGATAGTCTCTTGCGGATTGAAATGGTAAGTATGATCGATCAATCATTGTAATCCCTCCAAGCCACCTGCTGAGTGGCCTCCTATTAGTTTACTTCTTGCAATATTCCTGGAACTGTCTAAGAGGGCAGTTCCTTTTTGAACCGCTAAAAAACCGAATTGGTCTCTAATATGGTCAATAGTTTGTTGTAACTTTTCTTCTTTTTCGATTGCTTCGACATCATCAAATAATGAGATTAAGGCATAGCTTTCATCGACAAATCCTGAGTAATTGACTGCAATACCCCGAATGGCTCCTGACGTGTATTTTCTACGAAAAAGCGTTAGCACGGTATCGGTAAGCAGTCGTGTATGATTAGTGGGTTCTATCTTCATTTGAGCGTTGATTGGCTGTTTCATTTCTGTTTTAGAGTAGGTCACAAAGATGGAAACAATAGTAGCTTTCTGATGTTCTCGCCTCATTCGGATGGCAACTTGTTCAGCCATTTCACTAAGAACAATCTCAATATCACGTTGTTTGACATAGTCACGAGGTAGTACCTGAGAGTTGCCAAGCCCGTGTGATTTTGGTTTATAGGGCTGATGAACATTACTCTCGTCAACACCATTAGCATGAAACCACAACTGTACCCCAACCTTCCCAAATTCTTTTTTCAATAGGTCTGGATTACTATTGGCAAGTTCCTTGATAGAGGCAATTCCTAGTTTGTGAAGGCGTTTCTTTGTTCTAGAACCAATACCCCAAAAATCAGTTAGGTTAGGAATTGACCAGACTTTTGTTTCTACATCTTCGTAGGACCAATTGGCACGCATAGTAGGTGTACGCTTGGCTTCATTGTCTAAAGCGAGTTTGGCCAATAATGGGTTAGCGTTACTCATACCAATGGTAGAATAGATACCAGTCTTTTGCCAGATGTCATGTTGTAGTTTGGCAGAGACCCAATGTCATTAAGTTAAGCATTTAAGCAGCTAAAGAAACTATTCCAGTTTGAGCAATTCATGACAAAATGGGGATAGTTTTTATATTTAGGGCGCACAAAAGGAAGTTTTTTGCTCTATTTTTCAACTATTATGTTACTCTATAAGTGAAGCTTACAGGTAGCTGGCTTCGTATTTTTCTTCGGAATGTTCGATTGGGTCGAATAATAGATAGGTGCTTGGCAATGTAGGTTTCCAATTGGAAGGAAGTGAGTTTGTCTCTAAGAAATTTTCGACAGGCATAAACAGCGTCTGAAAAACAAATTTTATAAGCCTGTTTGAACTTTGATGTTTTAATGGTAACGTGTGAGGTTAGCCATTTACACATATTAAAGTTGATAAAGCGAGCGTAGATTTCTTGGAGAATTCCTTCCTTCTTTTTTGCATGAAAATGAGTCAACCCAATACTATATTTTAGGTCACGAAAACTGGTCTCTATGCCCCATCTGTAGGCATAGAGATCTTTTAATTTTTCTGGAGAATAATTCGTATTTGTCACCAAAGTTTCAAAGAAACCTGGCTTGATTTCGAGGCCTACCATCCGAAAATGCAGCTCATAAAAGCTGGTTGGGGTGCTTTTTTGACTAGAATGTGTCAGAAAGTCAAAAGAAGTATTATTAGGTAAAAAATGATACTGATTAGGAAAGTTTTGATACAGCTCTTTCATCTCATTGGTCTGTTTCCGACAGATGTTTAGGTCAAATTTTTCATCAAAACAAGGGGTGTCAGGGAGGTTAAATCCTGACTTCATAGAATTATTTCCATCGCGAATACGAATAATATAGGACCAATTTCTTTCTTGACAGTGTGCCATGACATTGTAGGATTCATACCCCCTATCCATTATCACCAGAGCTTGTTCAAAAGGGACAGTTCTCCATCATGTCGATGAAAGCCGCACGTTCATCAACCTCTCGATTATCTTGAATCCGTAAATCGTGATAAATCTCCTGTTCGAGATTGTAAAGAGCATTGATATGAATAAGATTGTAAGGAGTGTGATGTGGTCCAGTTTGAAAAGAGGTCGTTTTATCAGAACGATTTCTTGGTAGAATCACATCACTACCATCAACAGCTAGGATAGGGAGATTATCAGAGATTGGAATTTTAGAAGTAATATCCCTAAAAAGTGTTTTAAAAGCTTGGTGTTTAATCTGATACCGTCGTTGAACAAAGGCAGATTGAGTGACAGGCAAATCTAAATCAAGTAGCTCTTTGGCTAAGGTATTACCACCCATGGTCAGTATAGCTTGAATCATGGTTTTCATCGTTAGCTGACTTTTCCGACTAAAATCTTTTTCAGGATGAGGCACAAACTGGTTTGCGGTAGAAACGATGTCATTAATACTATCAAGTAAATGAGCTTTAATATGATCTAACATAAGGGAACCTCTAAAAACACCAGTAGAGCAGCTAGAGCGTCAAATTTATCTTTAATCTACAGTTTATTTCTTGTAAATTTTTGTTTGTGAGTCTTACTCAAGGCTATTTCCCAATTTTTGGGCGCACTAAGCCCATGATTTCAACCCCAGTCGTTTAATCTGTTCAAAACGAAAGATGTTATAAAGGAGGTTGGTTAAGGTCACATTTGTCTTGGCTCT
>Ga0334883_1000155_pt1 | contig 126801 bp, 105 predicted proteins | sample GraSluR1_MG_6_FD_207230 | JGI IMG/M metagenome (GOLD analysis project Ga0334883, IMG submission 207230) | Sludge microbial communities from methane-producing bioreactor in Wageningen University, Netherlands - Granular Sludge_09_05-R1 | ecosystem: Engineered > Bioreactor > Anaerobic >... | reverse complement strand
CGAATTATTTCCATGAGGAACCTCTACCTCCTTGATTGGGGGATTTGTTCTTGCTAAACATGAGGTTCCTCTTTCTTTGTCTCTAAAACACTTACCTGCTAAATCCCTACAATAACTTTACACTATGCCAGTTTCTGCACCTTTAAATACTTTATTGTTTTACAAACGAAACTGTGCTATTATATACATAACTAATATAGTTACATATAAATTTATTATTCTGCAGGAGGTATGACGATGAGCAGCGAATTGATAGCACAGGCAGGAAATATTAAAACACTGGCCGACTACCAGGACGGTGCGGTAGTAAGCAGGGAAGTCATAAAAAAAGCTACGGGAACGGTAACTTTATTTGCTTTTGACCGGGGACAGGGGCTGAGCGAACATACCGCTCCTTTTGATGCCCTGGTTTATATCGTTGACGGGCGAGCGGAAATTACTATTTCGGGAAAACCGCACCTGCTGTCCGAAGGCGAAATGATTATTATGCCAGCCAATGAGCCTCACGCCCTTAAAGCGGTAGAACGTTTTAAGATGATGCTGGTTATGATTAGATCTTAAATAACCTAATTAAAGGAGGATTCAGGAATGGCGTTTCAAGTAAACGAAAGTGTAACCTGGGTTGGTAAAATTGATTGGGAACTGCGCAAGTTTCACGGGGAGGAATTGAGCGCCCACAGGGGGAGCAGCTATAATGCTTACCTGGTTCGGGGCAAAGATAAAACAGTATTGATAGATACTGTATGGAAACCATTTGCCGAAGAATTTGTAGCCAACCTGAAAAAAGAAATTGATTTAAAAGATATTGATTACATAGTGGCAAACCACGGTGAAATTGACCACAGCGGGGCCCTGCCCGAACTGCTGCGCGAGATTCCCGGCACCCCTGTTTACTGCACCGCCGCCGGGGTGAAATCGTTGCGCGGCCAGTTCCATGAGGACTGGAACTTCCAGACGGTAAAAACAGGAGACAAGCTGGACCTGGGCGGGGGTAAAGAACTGATCTTTGTCGAGGCAAAAATGCTGCATTGGCCGGACAGCATGTTCTGCTACCTGACCGGAGACAACATTCTTTTCCCCAACGATGCCTTCGGACAACACTATGCCACTGAACTAATGTATAACGACCTGGTTGATCAATGCGAACTGTACGCAGAAGCGATTAAGTACTACGCCAATATTCTTACTCCATTCAGTAAGCTGGTTGTCGCCAAGATTAAGGAAGTGGTGGGCCTTAACCTGCCCGTTGACCTGATCTGCCCCAGCCACGGGGTAATATGGCGTGATGACCCCCTGCAAATTGTCAACAAGTATGCTGAGTGGGCTGATGATTACCAGGAGAACCAGGTTACTATTGTTTACGATACTATGTGGGACGGTACCCGGAAAGCAGCAGAAGCGATTGCCTCGGGCATTAAGGAAGCAAATGAATCTATCTCGATTAAACTGTTCAACGCCGCCCGGTCGGATATAAACGACATCATTACCGAAGTATTCAGGGCCAAGTCCCTGGTTCTTGGTTCGCCGACGGTTAACAAGGGTGTTCTGCATTCAATTGCCGCTTTTATGGACCTGGCAAAAGGACTGCAGTTCAAGCAGAAAAAAGGCGCTGCTTTCGGCTGCTACGGCTGGAGCGGTGAAGCGGTAAAAGTGCTCAACGGCATGCTGGAAGAAGCAGGGTTTGAGTTAATTAACGATAACGGGTTGAGAATGCTGTGGAATCCCGACAGCGAAGCTGTTGAAGCAGGCAAGGCTTACGGCAGGGAAATCGGCACAGCCCTGATCTCGTAACGGGCATGAAGAGCTTAATGCCCTGTTTAGCGAACAATGTTAAGCCAGTCCTGGCCGGCAGCTACTGCTATTACTATAACCAGGACAACCACGATCAGAATAATTAGTAAGCGATAGATTAAGCCGGAAGGGAATTTTACCTTTACCGGCCCTTCAATTGCACCAGCATCTTCAGCCGGGGCAGAAATCTCTGCTGTCCCGGCCACTATTTTATCCCTGGTCAAAACCCGGTAAATTGAGGGAATAGCCAGCAGGAGCAGCAAGGTGCCAGTGATCTGTCCCCCGATAATAGTTATGGCCATCGGCGCCTGCAGCTGGCTTCCTTCCCCAAAACCGATGGCCAGGGGAACCAGCCCCAGCACGGTTGTCGCCGTTGTCATCAAAATCGGCCGCAGGCGGGCTGAGGCTCCCTCGATAATTGCCTCCCGCAGAGGCAGGCCGTGAATTCTTCTCTGCTGGTTGATGAAGTCAACCATGATTATACCATCGTTAACCAATATTCCCGAAAGGACAACCACCCCGATCAAAGCCGGAACGCTGACAGCATTACCGGTGATGATCAGGCCGATCACGGCCCCGGTATAGGCCAGGGGCAGGCTGCAGACTATGATAAAGGGATGAAGCAGCGATTCAAACTGGGCCGCCATAACCAGGTAAACCAGCAGGGCAGCTACAACTAAAACCAGGCGCAGCTCAGATAGAACATCGCCCATAATGTCTGAGCTTCCGGAAACGTCAAACTTGTAACCTGCGGGCAGAGTGATCTCTTCCAGCAGGGTTAAAGCCTGATCAGTTGCGCTGCCGAGATCGAGACTGCCGTAATTGATGGAAATTCTCCCCACTACCTGCTGGTTTTCACGGGGGATACTCTGGGGGCCGAACGCTTCACGCAGTTCAGCTACCTGGCCAAGCCTCAGATATTCCCCGCCGGGAGAGTAAAAACCTATATTTTTTAAATCTTCGATGGTTTTAATCTCGGCCTGGCTGTAGCCGAGGACAATATTTAATATTCCATCCCCGGTTTCGACCCGGCTAACCGGGATTCCCTCCAGCGCCTGGCGCACGGCAGTGGCAACCTGGACCAGGGTCACTCCCTTCTGCAGGGCCAGGCCGTGGTCGAGAATAACATGAACTTCCGGACGGCTTTCTTCCAGTGAAGAGCTGATATCGGTAAAATCCGGGTGCGTAGCAAGAAGGTCAACTGCTTCTTCGGTTAGCTCGGTCACCCTGGTCAGGTTACTGCCGCTCAGAACCAGGTCGAGACTGGTTTCCAGCCCGGCAGATTCCAGCAGGGAGATCCTTGAAAAATTCAACTGCGCATCAGCATGTAAACTTTCCATTTCTGCCCTGGTTTCTTCAATGATGGTGTCCAGTTCACCAATTTTCGCAGGATCTACCTCCACCCTGATCCTCCCCCGGTTAGATGCTCCCCCGCCCCTGGCCAGGCCCATGAAACCCGAACTGCCCACGTTACTGGAAAAAGAAGTGATTTCTTCCCGTTCAGCCAGGATCTGCTCAAAGCCGGTGACCAGCTTATCTGTTGCACCGAGGGTGCTGCCCGGCGGCAGGGTTACATCAATAGTGAAAGCTGATTCATCAGGGGAGGGAAAGAGTTCGCTGCCCAGGGTGAAGTAACCATAAACCCCGATGCCGACAAAGAGCAAAACCAGGATCAACACCCACCAGGGATGCCGAACAGCCATTTCGACCAGGTGGCGATATTCAGGCAAACGGCGCTTCCTGTTGGGTACAACCCGCTCTTCTTCTCGCTGCCTGCCCAGGGAACGGGAGGCCAATAGGGGAATAACGGTTAAGGCCATAACCAGGGAAGCGAGGATAGCGCAGGCGACAGTAAGGGCAAATTCCCAGAAAAGCTGCCCGGCCAGGCCGCTTAAAAAAACAACCGGGAAAAAAACAGAAACAGTGGTCAGGGTTGATGCTGTTATCGCCCCTGAGACCTCGGCAGCCCCTGCGATGGCTGCATCAGCCGGGGCTTTGCCCATCTGGTAGTGACGAAAAATGTTTTCACTGACCACAATGGCATTATCTACCAGCATACCGGCAGCCAGGGCCAATCCACCAAGGGTCATCAGGTTAATTGTAATATCGGTAAAATAGAGCAGGGTAAAGGTGGTAATAACTGCGGCTGGTATGCTGATTGCAATAAACATGGTTGTCCGCCAGTTTTTAAGAAAGAGAATTAAAACGGCTATGGCCAGCAAGGCTCCACCAACCAGGGACAGGGCCAGGTCGGCCAGGGCTCTTTCAATCTCCTCGGCCTGGTCAAAAATTGTGTTATAGGTTACTCCGCCCGGGCCTGATTCGTTTTCATTCATCAGGCGATCCAGTTCAGCCCTGACCTGACGGGCAACCAGAACAGTGTTGGCCCCTCCCTCTTTTTGAATGGACATGCTAATGCTTGGCTGCTGATTGTAACGGCTGAACATTGTTGGCTCATAAGTATCCTGCCTGACCTCGCCCAGCATAGCCAGTGATATGGGGATAATGGGAAAATCGTCGCCAAAATCAAAATCACCGTAGGGTGAACTACCCGGCGACATTGAGCTGAGAACCAGGGCAATGGCCAGGTCGGTTAAATTTTCTTCCAACTGCTGTGAAGCACTGCCGATTCCCCGGTCAACCTGCTGTTGCATATTTTCCAGCCAGGCTGCATAATCGGGTACGGATAAGAGCGGTTCACGGCGGGCTGTATCCCAGTTTTCCTGGAAGGTGAGCAAAACATGGTTGGGGTTGGCCCTGGCAACAAGCTTATTACTTGCAGCAAGAGCATTAAGCTGCTCTTCTGTCAGGGAAAATCTTTCAATTTTAGCCTGATCGAGGGGAATGATCAGGTATCCGTTATCCCAAACAGCCTGCCCGGGCAGCCAGATATCCGCCAGGCGGGCCGTACTGCCAGGCAGGTTAAGCCTGCCGAGAGTGGAAAAGTTAAAGATTAAGCGGCCCGAATCACGATCATACTCGATTGCGGGATTAACGGTTAACAAGAAAAGGGCCGCATCCAGTTCATCTTCATCCTGCTGCCGCCCTTGTCCGGCAAGGGGCAGGGACAGTTCCGAATTCGATACTGAAACATCAGAGAAATCAAAGATATCATCCCAGTAAATATCTCTTACCGGTACTTCTCCCGGACCGCCGGAAAAGTCTGAAAACAGGTCGCCCCTACCTGCTAAAGCCTGGTTCAGATTTATATCAATTTCTTCTCCGAGCATATCCTCCAGTCTGTCCTGGTCAACCTTAAAACCCACGACCAGGTCTTCAAGCAGGGCATAATCATCGTAGCGGCCCAGGAAGCGGATGCGCACCTGGCGGTCTTCCAGGTCGACAATTCCGGCAGGTAGATCTATCAAACTGGCCCGGATAATACCGGCAATCTGTTCAAAGGAAACCTCGTACTCAGCCATTTGGTCAGGTGAAATGCGAATAAAAAGGTCTTCCTGCGCTCCCCCTTCGAGCTGCACGCTGGCAACCCCGGTCAGCGATTCTATCCGGGGTACAGCGTTATCTTCAAGCCAGGCAGTTAGACTGACCGAATCAGCGGCCCCGCTGGCTGAAACCTGCATGATCGGCAGCAGGGTGGGATCAAATTCGAGCAGGACCGGACGCTGAACCCCATCCGGGAATGAAAGCAGTTCCATGCGCACACCGATATCTTCCCGCAGGCGTTTTACATCCATGCCCCAGTCGAGGCTGAGGACAATGAGCGACAGGTTTTCCTGTGAAAAAGAGGTTATACCGGTTAAACCGCTGACCGCAGCCACGGCATCTTCAATAGGTTTGGTTACCAGTTCGAGTGTTTCCTGGGGTGAGCTGCCCGGGAAGACTGTAATAACGGCCAGGACCGGAGGCTGGATATCGGGCAAAAGATCAAGCGGACTCTGGTAAAGACTGACCAGGCCGATTACAAGAATTAAAACAAGTATAGTCGATGTTGCCACCGGACGTTTAACAGCCATTTGAGGCAGGTTCATCAAAAACCTCCCGCAAGTATCGCTAAACAGCATTAGGTTACATAATAATTATAACACAGGGAGGATTATACCATAGCATCCCTGCCATGCCAGGTTTAGCCTTGCGATCTATGCTGATCGTTATCATGTTTTCCGGAAAAGGAACTTATCCAGAAACCAAGGGCACCGGCAAGCATAATCAGCACCCCGGCCAGGGCATAATAGAGGGAAAGCGCGGCTGCCCTGTCGATCAGGTGCCTGGAAACTGTAAGGAACATTTCGGGATCTAAAAGGTTACCGGGAACAAGAGCGGACGCAAGTTTTTTAATGTAATAAGAACGGGTTAACTGCAGGGCCAGGGAACAGGTTACCCCGGAAATAAGTACCGCACCCCCGAACCACTTCAGCGCGCCTGCAGTGCCTGACAGGCCGCGTAAAACCAGGAAGAGGAGAATAAAGAGTAATACCGGCAAATAGGCAAAGTAGGGTCGATAAAGGCGGGCAGTTTCCAGGTAGCTGTATAGTTTGCCGCTGTCACCTCTTTGTGAAAGCAGCTGCTGCAGCTCAATAGTATCGGGCAGCGGCAGAACAGATAACATGGCAGAAGCGAATTCTTCCGGGTCGGATGAATCAAGACCAACCAGGTCGACAAACTGCCCGGGGATCATCTCCAGGGCAGATACAATAACCACTTTTAGCTCTTCTTTTTTTTGACGCAGGTCCAGGCTCAGTTCAGGCGAATCACCTTTCCCCCTGATATAATCAAGATAATGTTCGCTGATAATGAGAAACTGCTCCTCGACCCAGGCCTGATCGAAGACCATGGAGATTGCCCTTACGGCAATTGAGGCCAGGTTCCGGGGCAGAAGAGCCGAGGCTTCTCGGAGCAGTTCTGCCTGCATGGCCCCGTGCAAAAAGGCAGACAGTTGTGTATTATCCACCAGCTCACGGTAATAACTGCTGTTCAGCACGGTCTGGCCGGCGATCAGCGAAAGCTGGAAAACAAGACCGATAATAATCAGGATAATAAAAATAATAACAACCAGGCTTTTTTTAACTTTTCCCACTGAACTGATCCTCACTTCACCTGTTGCTGCAATCAATACTGCGCATGCGGCAAGTTATTTAAGTTACAAACACTACCATGAGTAATCGCCCGCCCTGTAGACCAGCCTGCCCCTGAAAAAAGTGGCCAGGACGGAAGCACGCCCCACTTCAAGAGGGTCGGTATCGAAAAGATCCCTGTCTATAATGATCAGATCGGCTTGCTTACCTGTTTCAAGCGATCCGGTCAGGTGATCACGGAATATGGCGCAGGCCCCGTTTATGGTATAGCTCCGCAGCATTTCCGTAAGGGTGGCTCTTTCATTTTTGTCAAGCAGCCAGCGCGGGTCATCCTTATATTCAAGAAGGGGCAGCCCGAATTTCTCTTCATTATAAAGGTTGCGGGTTACTCCGGTTCTGATCGCCATAAACGGGTCAGGCACGGGTGTAACCGGGTGATCAGATGACGAAACCACTTTTACCCCGGCCTTAAAAAAAGTCCCCAGGGGATACTCTGTTTCAGCCCTTTCGCCAAGCATAAGCCGGTCAACAGGCTGCCACCAATCAGGCTCTTTGCAGTGCCAGTAAGGCTGAACAGCAGCAATAATACCCAGTTTGGCAAAGCGCGCAATATCTGCCGGGTCACCCAGCTGCAGGTGGGTTATGGTATTACGGCAGTCGTGGGATAAATTGACCGCCGCTGCTTTTTCAAAAGCATCGAGAACAGCTTCGGTTGCGGCATCGCCGATAGAGTGAACATGAACCTGCAGGGAGTTCCGGTTGGCCAACCCGATTGCCTCGGCCAGCTTTTCCGACGACCAGAGCAGCTCACCGCGATACCCGGGATCTTTACCCGCAGCAGAATCATAGGGTTGCTTCAGGTATGCGGTTGCTCCCTCCACCACACCATCGGCAAATATTTTAACCGCGGTCACATGGTGATTGCCAGCACTGTATTTCAGGCGATCGGCGGCAATCTGCCCTATTTTTTCAACCAGGTTATCGTCAGGCTGCAGCGCCACGCTGGTGGCAAGATGCAGATTCAACTCACCATCTTCCGCCAGATCACGGTAGAGGTCAAGGGGAGGACGCTCGGTGATGGATGCGGCAAAAACACCGGTATAACCCAGGCTGTGCAGGTAAGACTGGAAGCTGAGCAATGCTTCTTTAAGCTGCCTGTTGCTAAACTGCTGCCCTGGAATAAGCTGCATGGCGGCTTCCTTCAAAGTGCCAAGCGGCTCACCGTTGAGTGGATCACGTTCGATTACCCCTCCCGCAGGTGGAACAGTATTTTTATTGATACCAAACTCGGCCAGGGCCCTGCTATTCAGCCAGGCCAGGTGACAATCGGAGGAGTATAATACAACTGGCTTATCGGGACAGATCTGATCGAGACGTTCCTTTGACGGACCGTGTGCAACTTCGCCACCGCTGAATAAACCGAGAGAAAACCCCTCGCCGTAGTAGATTTCCCTGTCCGGGTGATTGCTAATGAAAGAGGCAACCCGATCGGCCAGGTCTGCCAGGTTAACGGCTTCATACAGGGAAATGTTGAACAGATCAATAAGGAACCGACCGGGGAGGTGAAGGTGCCCGTCTATGAAACCGGGCAGCAGCATTTTACCTTCAAGGTTTATTTCCTCAACAGGTTCGGACATTGCCCGGCGGGCAGCTTCAAGGGTGCCTGTAAAAGAAATTATGCCGTTGCTGACAAGTAACGCCTCCACGAACGAATCATTTTTATCTGCAGTATATATGGTGCCGTTATAAAATAGTAAGTTTGCCGATGGAGTAAACTGACCTGCTGCCAGTTCTCTTTTCATTAGTTTAAGGCCCCTCCTTTTACAGGCAGGATAATTGGACTATTTTTAAGAATTTAACCTGCAGGCAACAAGTATAGCCGGCAAAGAACAATATGCCCGCCATACCCGGCTGACACTTAACGATATTATATTCCAAAGAGGTGATTGCTGAAAGATGAATTTATATAAACTTAAGCAGGTTAACCCCGGGCGGGAAGAGTCCGAACTCTTAATTCCTGATTGCGGGATAGCCATTGAAAGAATTGTTTCATCCGGGCAGGCCTCGCCTGAAGGTTTCTGGTATAACAAGGAAAGGGATGAATGGGTTGCCCTGTTACAGGGCAAAGCCCGCCTGGCCTGGAAAAACGGGCGCACCCTGGATATGGAAGCGGGAGACTGGGTCCTGATTCCGGCCGGTGAGGAGCATCGGGTCGAGAAAACCTCACAAACGCCTCCTTGTATCTGGCTGGCCGTACATGGTAATATGTGTTAAGTATTTTATTTTAAAACTTCAGCCATCGCTTTTCCGGGGCACCCGGATCAGGCTTATCAAAGGAGTGTTAGCAGTGAAAATAAAAAACCTTTTTTCAACCCGGTTTCTGGTAACTGTTTTGGTATTAAGCGTGATCCTGGTATTAAATCTTTCCGGATGCAGCGGTTCGACAGAAGAGCCAATCGAGTCTGAACCGTCTGAACCGGCTGCCGCTGAATACAGCATTGCCGACCTGGCTGAGCTGGCCGGTCCGAGTATTGCGTATATAGAAGCCTCCGACAATTTTTACGGAGACTACTACTGGTTCGGTTCCGGTTTTGTGGTCAGTGATGACGGGCTTATTGTTACCAATTACCATGTTATGGACGGAGCGACATCAGCACTGGTCGAAATTAACGGACAGATATACGAAGATATCCAGGTGTTGGCCTTCAATGAGAACTGGGATCTGGCAATTTTAAAGGTAGAGGCTTCGGGTTTAACCCCGCTCGTTTTGGCAGGAAGCGTGGAAGATGCCCGCCTGGGTGAACAGGTTATCGCCATGGGTAACCCGGAAGGTTTGAAAAAAACCGTATCAGACGGCATTATCAGTACGCTTTACCGCCGTCTTGAAGATTTTGATTATGACCATATCCAGACCACGGCTCCTATCTCCAAGGGCAGCAGCGGCGGCCCCCTGATGAATATGCGTGGTGAAGTGATCGGGGTGAACACCCTCACCTACATGACCGGGCAAAACCTTAATTTTGCCGTTCCGATTGATATGGTTCACAGTATGCTGGCGAACCAGGGACAGCCCCTGAGCATTGCCGAGGTATTTGGCCATGGATCGACGCAGACAGTATCTTTCTTTGAACACCGTCCCGGCGAACTTGCCGTGGTGCTGTCGTGGGAAGGTGACGCCGACCTGGACCTGGAGATCTGGAGCGCTGATTTTGAATTTATAGAAACCGCATCGATGCTTGGCGACAGTCCGGATATTACCAGGGGCGGGCAGGGAGAAGAATGGTTCGCCTTTACCAATTACAGTTATATCAATGAAGGATTCACGGTAGATTACGGGGAGGGGCGTTACATTGTATCGGTTTTTTACTACGGGCCGGAACCGGCAGACGGAATTGGCGCAGTCACGGCCAAGCTTGATGTTTATTACCCGGACGGTGAGAGCGAGACTTTCTTCATCGAGGAATTGTGGTATACACCGCCTTACGACCAGTGGTTTGCCCTGCTGGTTGATGTCGACGCCGGTGCGGTAAAAATACTTGATTTATACATGGACTCCCCGGTAGTGGCCATGCTGGAGTGGGATACCGAAGCAGATCTTGATCTAGTTGTATTTTCCGAAAACTACACCCCCTTCTTTACACCATTCGATTTCTGGTACGGTTATGATATCATGGACGGCTGGCAGGGCCTGGAGACTTTCCGTTTTGGCAGTTTCAGCAACGACGAAGAGACCTTTGATTTTTCGGTGGGGCTTCATGACGTGCTTGTTTACATGGAAAATTCAGGTTCGCCGGTAACCACTGCCACCGTAACCCTGCTTTCCCAGGATCTTCAGTTCTCCCGATTCAGCCATACTTTCACACCAGATCCCCGCGGTGATTACCTCTGGCTGGTCGTTTATGATCTCGATCCTCAAACCCAGCTCTTTTACGAGTCTGATGCCGGCAACAACATTGTTTACCTGGATGAGTAAGGGGCAATGAAACAGTTATATTAAAACGGAGGGGTTTAAACCCTCCGTTTTTTACTTGTTTCTGGCAACTGAATAAGCAGCAAGGGCAATGGAAGCCATTTTACCCATTGGCGGTTCATTGCGCGAGGTGAGTATTACCGGACGTGAAGCGCCTAAAACCAGGCCGGCCATCCGTCCGCCGGCAAAATATATAATGGCCTTGCCAAGCAGGTTGCCTGCCTCGATATTAGGCGCTACCAGCAGGTCTGCCTTCCCGGCAATGGGGCTGTCAATGCCCTTGTGCAGGGCTGCCTCATAGCTTACCGCCACATCAAGGGGAGTGGGACCGTCAACCAGGGCTCCTTTAAACTCTTCAGGGGCAATTGCCTTGAGTTCACTGGCATCCACGGTTGCCTGTATCCTGGGATCTACTTTTTCATTGGCAGATAAAATGGCAACTGCCGGGGCACGAAGACCGATGGAGTGCAAAAATTCAATGGCATTTTTTATTATGGCTTTCTTTTGATCAAGGTTGGGACTGACATTTAAACCACCGTCGGTCATATATATCAAGCGGTAGTAACCCGGTATTTCATAAATGGCCAGGTGACTGAGAATACGATCGCGGCGCATACCGCCATCGGGATTCAGTACGGCCCTTAAAAAATCGGCGCTGTTTACCATGCCTTTCATCAGGATATCAGCCCGTCCTTCGGCTACTTCCCGGACTGCCCTGTTGGCTGCCTCAACCGGATCGCTGATATCAATTATATCGATACCCTGCAGGTTTAAGCTGACCGTCATAGCCATGCGCCATATTTTTTCTTCCGGCCCTATCAGGGTATAATCGACAAGCCCTTCTTTACGGCTGTCCCTTACTGCTTCCAGTACTGCCTCCTCGTTGGCAGCAGCAACACAGAGCCGGCATGACGGCATTTCTTTAACTGCTTCTATAACCTGGTAAAAATTTTCAAATGACACCTGGCGTCACTCCCCTGGCCTTTTTCCCTGGACCGGTCCACTAAACCATTTCCCCGCCACAGTGATAAGGCTGAACTTTGAATTGCAGTCAGTATTTAATATTTTAATGCTGTATCCTGCCCACGCAAAACCCGCAGAGCTCCCGCCGCCAGGGCTTCCAGCTCTTCTTCTCCCGGCAGCAGGTCAACAGGGGCAATAAATGAAACCCTGTCGGTAATCATTTTGACAAAGACAGCGGCGTTAGCCATACCACCGGTAATCACAATCCGGTCAACCTTACCGCCAAGCGCAGCAGCCATTGCTCCAATCTCCTTGGCAACCTGGTAGGCCATGGCCCTGGTCGGTTCAAGGGCTTCTTCGCTGCCGGAAGCAATTCTCTTTTCAACCAGGGTAAAATCTTTTGTCCCCAGGTAAGAGTATATACCGCCCTGCGAGGTGACCAGGCGAATCATTTCTTCCAGGCTGAGACTGCTGCCGTAGCAAAGTCGAATAAGACCCAGGGCCGGCAGTGTTCCACAGCGTTCCAGGGAAAAGGGACCCTCTTCATTGGCATTGTTAACATCAATCATTTTACCCCGGCGATGAGCAGAAACAGAGATGCCACTGCCCAGATGAGCAACTACAAGGTTCAGCTCAATGTAAGATTTTCCTGCCGCGGCGGCTGAACGCCTGGCCATGGCCTTCATATTGAGAGCATGGGACATGCTGAGGCGAGGCAGTCCCTTCAGGCCGGAATACCGCGCTTCTGTTTCAAATTCATCCACGGTAACCGGATCAACAGTAAAAACAGGCAGCGCATATTGTCTTCCCAGCGGCAGTGTAATTATTGAACCGAGATTGGAAGCATGCCAGCCATAACGGCCCGTGATCAGATCATCATAGAGTTTGTCGTTGACTTCATAGGTTCCTGACTGCAGCGGTCTCAGTAAACCACCGCGGGCAACCAGGGACGCAAGAGAAGCCGGCTCAACCTGCTTTTCTGCCAGGAAAGCCAGCAGCGCTTCACGCCTGAAGGCAGCCTGGCTGTCACGGGGCAGATCGGGTGCTGTTTCTTTTTCGGAATGGCGCAGGGTTTCCTTAAAAAGGCAGATATCGTCTTCAAAGAGACCCAGCTTGGTAGAGGTGGAGCCCGGATTAACCGCCAGAATTAGGTACATGACATCCCTCCGCCACTTTATTCACCGCTGTCGTATACTACCCTGCCGTTTACAATAGTCATCGCTATTTCGACATCCTTAATTTCAAAGGGATCAACGGCAGTAATATCTTCAGCTGTAACAACCAGGTCAGCCAGCTTTCCGGGACTGATACTGCCCTTGATTCTTTCTTCAAAAGTGCAGTAGGCAGAGCCCATGGTATAGATGCTTAGCGCTTCGCCCAGGTCAAGACGCTGTTCCGGAAACCAACCGCCGGCCGGTTCGCCGTTCTGATCCTGCCTGGTAACAGCCACCGCTATGCCGGATAAAGGTTTAAAGCTTTCAACTGGGCAATCCGAACCCCCGCCCATGACAATACCCTTTTTTATAAAGTCTTTCCAACGATACGACCAGGTAGCCCGCTCCGGGCCCAGGTTCTGATCGATATAGGCATGATCGGATGCTGTAAATGAAGGCTGAATATCGGCCAGGGCTCCCAGTTCACCAAACATTTCGAGCGCTTTTGGGCTGGTTACAGATGCATGGACCACCCGGAACCGGGGATCAGCACGCGGGTAAAGACGGTTTGCTTCACGGTATGTTTCAAGGACCATTTCAATAGATGCATCACCTATGGCATGGGAGGCAACCTGCATGCCATTTTTATGGGCCAGGTTGACCAGGGCGCTGATTTCTTCCCGGCTGAGAACAGGTACTCCCCGATTACTATCTTCTCCCTCATACGGACTGTTCAAAAAAGCGGTTTTTCCGCCAAGTGATCCATCTGAAAGCAGTTTGAGAGGCCCTATCTTAAAAAAATCACTTCCTGCATACTCATGGTAACCCATTTCAATAAAGCGTTCCAGCTCTGCCATTTTCATCAAGAGGGGCTGCAGATTAATTCTCAGGGGCAGTGTTTCTTCCGCTTCGAGCAGGCGATAAGCTTCGACTAGCTGCGGGAGCAGGTCGCTGCCGAGAGCAGCCAGATCATCTGTTTGCACAGAGGTTAAACCGGAGGCACAAAAATCGCGACCGGCGGCCAGGATCAAGTCTTTCAGGGCGTCCACATCCAGGGGAGGAATAAGATCGAGAACCAGGCTCATGGCCTTTTCTTTTAACAAACCGGTAGAAAGGCCGGAGCTGTCTGTTTCAACCTTGCCCCCTTCCAGGGTGGGCGGATTACGGTCAATTCCGGCTTTTTCAAGGGCCCGGGTATTTACTGCCAGTAAATGGCAGCAGGTGCGCATCATAGCCAGGCTGTGTGTAGTTGAAGCACGGTCAAGATCACGCCGGTCAGGCATCTTTTTTTCTTTAAACAGGCTGTGGTTCCAACCCCAGCCAAAGATCCACTCACCGTCGGGAACCTGGTTCCGCTGAATAAACTCCTTGATCTGTTCTATCACTTCATCGATGCTTTTACAGCGGCTCAAATCTACCTTGCTGCGGTTAGTGGCATAGCCAATCAGGTGCAGGTGACTGTCATTAAAGCCCGGCAGCATTAAGCGACCGCCGAGATCAACCATCTCAGTTGAGCTTTCCCTGAGCGAAGTGATCTGATCGTTGCCGCCAACGGCAGCAATAGAACCTTCTCTCACTGCAACTGCTTCCACCCGGGGAGATTGAGCATCACCTGTGAGCACTACTCCATTAAAAAATATCCTATCCATTTACGTTTTCCTCCTTGGATTATTAAACGGCCTGCCCTGTTACTTCAATGCCTGTTTAATGGAAAGGGCAATCCGGTTGCGCTCGCGATCGATAGAAAGAATTTTCACTTTAACTACCTCTTCTATCTGCAGGACCTCGTGAGGATGTTTAATATAATGGTTTGAGATTTCAGATATATGTACCAGCCCATCCTGGTGCACCCCGATATCGACAAAAGCACCGAAATCAACGATGTTGCGCACAACACCCATCATAACCATGCCAGGCTCGAGGTCATCAAGTTCAGTGACTGTTTTCAGGAAAACCGGTTTTGGAAGATCTTCGCGGGGGTCACGACCGGGGCGGCGGAATTCATCAATAATATCGCGAATAGTCGGGACACCGGCATCTAGGCGGCTGGACAATTCTTTCATTTTATCGTCAGCCAGGGCAGGAATTTTTTCCGGTGAACCGAGTTCATCCGGTTTGATAGACAGTTCAGCCATGATTCTGCCGGCCAGTTCATATGACTCCGGGTGCACGGCACTTCGCTCAAGATAATTATCGCTGTCCGGCAAACGTAAAAAACCGGCACACTGTTTAAATACTTTGGGCCCCAGCCCTGCAACCTCCTGGAGTTCCTCACGTGATTTAAAAACTCCCTTTTCTTCGCGGTATTCCACTATTCTTGTGGCAACAGTAGAGTTAATACCGGCAACATGAGCCAGCAGAGCGGCAGAGGCACTATTCAATTCTACCCCAACACTGTTTACACAATTTTCTACCGAACCATCAAGCGCCTTATCAAGTTCCCGGGCCGGCATATCATGCTGGTACTGCCCAACACCAATTGCTTTTGGATCAATTTTAACCAGTTCCGCCAGGGGGTCCTGCAGCCTGCGGGCAATAGAAACTGCACTGCGTTCTGCCACATCAAGTGAAGGAAATTCTTTCTGGGCAATTTTTGAAGCGGAGTAAACACTGGCCCCGGCTTCATTTACTATGGTATATTCAAGATCCGGTTTTTTCTCCTTGATTAAATCGGCTACAAAGGCTTCACTTTCCCGTGAAGCAGTACCGTTGCCAATGGCAATGCAATCGATAAGGTGTTTTTCGAGCAGTTTAAGCACTGCGGTTGTTGCCCCGTCAGTATCATTTTTTGGAGCGGTGGGGAAAACAGCTGCCGTTTCGAGCAGTGAACCTGTTTCTGATACACAGGCCAGCTTACATCCGGTCCTGAAACCGGGGTCCCAGCCCATAACCCTCCTGTTGTGCATAGGAGGAACAAGAAGACGCTTCCTGAGATTTTCCCTGAAAACAAGAAGGGCTCCTTCCACTGCTTTTTCAAGCAAGCCCTGCCACACTTCCCTTTCCAGGGAAGGGTGAATCAGGCGGTTATAGCCATCTTGAGCGGCGTTTTTTATCAGGTCGCGACAGCTTTCATTCTGTTGATCATTAATAAACAGGTTTGCAATTAACCAGAGTGCCTTTTCTTCATCTACGTTAATTTTAAGATCCAGCGCTTTCTCCCTTACTCCCCTGTTTACAGCCAAAACCCGGTGAGATTTAATTTTTGCCAACGGTTCCCTGTAGCCATCATAATCATCATACCTGTTTTCTTCAGATTCACCTTTTGTATTGATCTCCGCCTCACCGTGACGTTTAAATAAAGCACGCAGGCTTTTACGCACTGCTGCATCGTCAGATATAATTTCTGCAATAATATCAGAAGCTCCCTGCAGCACCGATTTGCTATCAGGCAATTCTTTTTCGGGATCCAAATAGGAATCTGCCTCGTCAGCAGGGTTTATCTTGCCTTCGAGAACGGCTAACGCAAGTGGTTCGAGACCTTTTTCACGGGCTACCGAAGCCCTGGTGCGTCTCTTGGGCCGATAGGGTCTGTAAAGATCATCCAGTTCGGTTACCGTTACAGCTTTTTCAATTTTCTGCTGTAATTCCGGTGTAAGCAGCCCCTGGATTTCTATCAAGCGTAATACTTCCTGCCGCCTGTCTTCCAGGTTACGGTAATGTGTTAACTTTTCCTGCAGAGACCTTACTTCCTCGTCGCTTAATCCTCCGGTCATTTCCTTGCGATAACGGGCAATGAAGGGAACTGTGTTGCCTTCATCAAGCAGCGATACGGTCTGGGTTACTTTTTTTTCGGGGATGTTTAGTTCTTTGCTGATTCGCTTGTAGATTAACTCCTGCATGTAGATATCTTCTCCCTGTGTTCTTTTCTTCACTTTTGCCGGTTTCAGTATACCATGAATTTTGGGCTGATCTCTTTTAAATCGAACATGCTTATTAAAAACCGCTTTTACTGTTATATATTTGTTCTTCCACCTGTCAAACCCTTCATCAACTTTTCATTTTATTGCTATATCCTGTAATCACTCCGTGTTCGCCCCAGGTTACAGGCAGCTGCGGAGAACAAATTATCAGTGTTCTTTTGTTGATCATGTGGGTTCCTTGTGTTGCTGCAGTAACCTCTGGCTCACGGATCGCTCTGCGCGTCATTGCCGCGGTTCAGTTTCTGCCCCTTGCTGAGTGACTGAACGACATTAAAGTGAGCTGCCTGTATTGCCGCTGAAGCAAAGGCCGGAGCGGGACTTCAGACATGGAGGTCTGAAGCCGAGCAAGAGCTTAGGAGGAGCTCATTGCGAGGTTGCCCTGGCGCAGGCCTGCAGGTGAAGCGTTGCAATCAGGCGCGCAACGATCATGAGTGAAGCACTCAGCAAGCGGGTTCCTTAACAAAGGCGGCAGTAATTAATTAAACAAGCAGCGGCTCACCCCCACCCATTGCGAGGTTGCCCTGGTGCAGGCCTGCAGGTGAAGCGCTGCAATCAGGCTGCTATTTATGAAAATCAGTGACCAGCGCTGTCTCATGGCCGGGAAGCACATTTTCAATTTTCCACTGCGCCAGCGCCTTGGCCTTGTAGACAGAATCATAAAAGGCAAAGTAATCATAAATCATCGGCGATGCAATCGCCGGGCCATATATATCAACATTGGTTTTTATCTTATACACATTACCCTCAAGATCAATAAATTCAGGAGTTTCAGGAAATATGTGCGAATAGGTATTGCAGAGATCTCCCAAAATCACCTTGGTTCCATCAACAGTTTTAACTGTAACCAATTGGCTGCCCAGGGAATGACCCGGAGCCTTGTACACATTTATGCCAGGGAATAGCTCCATATCTCCGTCAATCAAGGTTGTATCCAGTTTCTCCAGTAGTGGAATAATGCTGGTGTCAAAATCCCTGCGAATTTTTTGAGCCGGTATCGGGGCACACAGGTTCTTCCACTCGTCTTTTTGAAATATATGTTTTGCCCCGGGGAATAAATCGCAGTTGCCGGCGTGGTCATTGTGAAGATGGGTATATATAACTGCTTGGATTTGATCCGGGACAAGATTATGTTTGCTGAGAGAATCTATAACAAATTTTTTTCCGCCAACGGCAGGAAAACCGGCCCAGGCTTTGCCATCAACTATAAAATCTTCTCTCATACCATTGTCTACCAATATATTCTGGTCGCCGGAACGCAGCAAAAACCCGAGGTAGGGCACATCAAACTCCTTTTCACCCAAACCGGAACCGGCAATGATAAAATCACCCGGCCCCCTGACTTTGCCATAAAAAAGCACATCTATTGTCCATTGACACATTATTATTCAACCCTTTCATCTGCCAGGAACGGCTGCCTGGTAATGTTGACTGCATAAAAATATAAACGACCGCTTAAAGTTTAGGCGTTGCAGTGCCCGGAGCCCTGGCAACCAGGGCTCCGGATATAATAACCTTTAATTATTTACCGACTAAATAACTTTCAATTCTCTAACCGGGTACTTGTTCAGTTCTTTTAACCCGTCTTCTGTAAAGAGGCAGGTGCTGCCAACCCACAGCGCTGCCTTGAAACCGGGAGCCATAGGATAGGCCATAATCTGGATACAGAGCCCCGGCTTAAAAACATAATCAAGATGTGATTGAGGCTGTTTGCTGGGAAATTCGGGATTGGTCTGACCAACAAATGGAAGCGAGTTGTAATTACACCATCCCGAGACCAGGTGAGAAGCCATAAAACCAGCTTCTCTGAAGGAGGTCATGAACCTGTCTACGTCACTACCTTTCATACCCGGTTTTAGCTGATCAACTACCTGTTTGTGCACCGAGGCAGCCAGCTCGAACATTTGTTGGTACTCTTTAGTTGGCTTACCCATAAAATAGGTACCCATCAGCTTGGTATAATACATACCGTAGCCAACCGGCATTTCAGTCATTACCAGGTGCCCTTCTTCAACGATACGTTCGGTCGGCCAGAAATCGGCATAGGGCCAACTTTGATTCGTCATCGGCCAGGAACCAAGATGCATCATGCAGTAGTTGCCCTTGTGCTTAAAAGAAACTTCTTCCACTATACGGCGCAACTGGGCATGGGTAACACCCGGCTTGGTGGCCCGGACAACTTCTTCATGGCAAAGGTCGTTCAGAGCAGCTGCTTTTTCGATTAGTTTTATTTCTTCCTCACTTTTAATGGCACGGATACTTTCATACCACTCACTTACATTAATAAACTGCGCATCGGGGAATTGATCGAGTAAGCGAATATAATGCTCATAGGGTAGAGTACAGGGCATGAAATGAGTAACCCCCGGACCAACAATACCGATATTGCCTTTTTTTAAATCCAATTCGTTAAGCCTTTCACAGACTGAAATTTCGATATAACTTCCACCCCGGACATCCTGGATGTAACCAATATCCCGGGCATTCTGGGCATGCAGCGGCACATTAATGTGCAGGGTTGGCGCTTCTTCACGCGGGAAAACGACATAAGTATAACCAACTCCGGCATAGTTGGACAGGTATTGAGCGTTAATCTGGCCTGAATCATTACCGCCCAGGGATACCGAACCGTAAATAACCAGGCAGTCTAGATCTGCCTTTTTCATTTCTTCTTTAAGAATGAGATAGCGCCTTTGGTATTCCTCTTCCGAAAATGGAGGAAAATAATGGTTTGGAGCTAACATTAAGGCGCCTCCTTTCATTTTTTATTGTCATCTTTATAAACAAGGTAATTTACTGCAGCAAACCTATTTTTTTGCCGGCGGCCCGGCGGGCATTTTAGCCCATTTGACCACCAGCGGCGATACGATCATTGCTGTTATATAGGCAATAACCAGCATCAGCGGCAGCATCCTGATCCAGGCACTGAACCACATGGCACCCAGCGGTGGGGCAAATCCAGCCGGGATCTGGGCATGGCTTTGGCTGACGTTAATGAAACTAACCACCATGCTGATTATGATCGAATTTACCGCCGAAATAGGCAGGCAATTCAGGGCTGTAAATTTAAATGTACCCGGAAACGCTTTTGCCTTAGCCACAAGTGCGCCGCCCCATTTGGCAGAAGGAATAATCAACCAGATTAATATACCAACCACCACTGACATCAGGACATTACTGAGCATCATAACCGGCAGGGGAGGAGCTGTCGCCAGGGCCTGTGGCGGCATACCACTGCGGGAAATAAGGGTAGCCACTATACCCATCATGATGGACATAATCAGGGTCATGACCAGCCCTACTTTTTTCTTACGCTGATCCAGCGTGCCCCGTTTTATATCTCCCTCGTTACTGGCTACCCGGATATGACCGTCCCCGGTTGCAAAAGTACAGCAGGGATGGATGTAGTTATTTTCAACATCAGCCATGCGGCGGTAGTCCAGCCGTCCAGGAATGTAGTGCCGGCCGCTGACCAAACGGGAACGGCAAAATCCGCACTCACCGCTTCGACAGATGCTGGGAACCTCAATTCCTGCCCTTTCCATGGCAACCAGCATGCTCTCTTCGCTTTTTGCCACAACAGTTTTTTTACTACCGTGCATATCAACCTGAAGCCGGAAAGTTTTACCGGCTGCTTCAGCAGGGAAGGTAGGATCTTGTTCGGGATTTTTATACTCACCGAACACTTCGTAACGAATACGGCGACGGGGTAGTCCGAGCTTCGTCAACTCTTGATCGAGAAATTTATACATGGCTGCCGGACCACTGACAAAAATTGAATAATCCCCGTCAGGAGCATATTTTTGAATTAACTCTGCAGTTATGAACCCTTTTTCGTATCCTCCCGTATCCTCTTCATCGCTGATAACATGCACAACCTTGATTTTACTGCATATAGCTGCAAGGTTCTCCAGTTCTTTTTTAAGAATTACTTCGTCTGATTTCCTGCTGCCGTAAAGAATGGTGAGAAAAGCATCTTCCGTACCATCGGCGATAGCCTGGGCCAATGAATATATGGGAGTGATTCCGCTGCCCCCGGCAAGAGCAACGAGGTTATTTGCATCACGAAGTGGCTCGTAAACAAATTCTCCCTGGGGGCCGGATGCCTCCACCACGGTTCCAACCTGCCAATGATCAAAAATATACTGTGATGCGAATCCATCATCAAGTCGTTTTATGGTCAGAACATACCTGTTTTTAAGTGCCTCAGCAGGAGAGGAACTGATTGAATAGGGACGGGTGAGGTAAGATTCGCCAATTTTTAGTTTCACACTCAGATATTGCCCGGCACGGAAATAAGCCAGGGCCGTGGTATCTGTTCCGGGGGCAGGTTCAAGCAGGTAGTTTTTAACATCTCCTTTAAGGTCAATTACTTCCCTGACCGAAAGGTACTGAACTTCAGGATGCAGGGCCCGCGCTACCCGGTTGGCATTATATTCACTTTGGGGGAGCTCCGGGCTGGCAGAATTAATCGTGCTGACACGCCTGGGAATCATTTCCTCAAAGTTGTGTATATCCAGGCTTTCCAGATATTGACTGATATTTTTACTCATTATTTTCGACCTCCCGCAATATCGCCCATTGTTTGTTTGGCCGCGATATCTCCCGATGTATAAGTCGGCAGGTACCCGGACAAACGCACTCCATGGCTGCCGACAAATCTCAACCCGGGGATCGTTTGCTCCATACCTTCAGAAAAGAGCCTTGCCATCATGCCATCCCAGCGATCGGAAAAATAACCATAAATCGCTCCCTGTGGCGAGCCCAGGTAGCGGGCAAAAGTTACCGGCGTGGCAATGGCAATTTCTTCAATGCTGTCCTTTATCTTAATGCCCATGGTGTTTTCATACCTGTTGATCAGGTTCATGGTATAATCGCGCTTGGTCTTGTAATAGTTTTCAGGGGTTACATCATCCCAACCTTCTGCAGTAAACAAGCAGGTAATACAAAAGTGGGTGGTTCCTTCCGGGCTGGCAGCCGGGTTAACAATGTTAAGGCAGGTTGCCGCAAAATTATCATTAGTCTCACGGGAAAAACAGTTACGATACATCTCCCCGCTGTCCGCCGAAGTGCTGATAAAAACGGCGTAGTCCTTAATACCCAGTTCTTCCGCTGATTTGTCCAGCCCAATTAAAGCTGTGTATCCCCTGCCACCAAAGGAGCGCGCATTAGCCTTCTTCAATTCATACTCCGGAACCAGCGAAGGATCATCAAGCATCCTACTGTAAACTACATTGGGAAAAACATTGGAGATAACCTGGTTAGTTTGAACCGTTTCTCCATCGCTGGTAACAACACCGGAAATATGCCCTTTATCGGTGGTAATCCTGACCACTTCACGGTTATACCAGAAATCACAGCCGAGCTGCCGGGCACGCTTTTCGACAGCGGTTGAAATTTGGTGAGAGCGCAGTTTCGGGATATAGGCTCCATCAGTATAGTAACCCTGGAGCATTTTAAAATATCGGACGGCATCAAGGGTTTCAAGATCTCCACCCTGGTAAGGCCAATATGCACTCATAATATCAATACAGCACTGGGGTATTTCAAGCGCTCTCCAGGCTTCCATAACTGTAGCACCGGCCAGGCGGGTGAAGTTTTCATACTTGGTGCGCATTACTTCCGGATCGGGTTTACCCTGGCTCATACCAAGGTACATCAATCCCTGATCAATCTCGTCACAGGCGTTAAAAAATCGATTAAGGGCAGGGGTACACCCGGGACATTTTTCTTCCATGGCAGCAAAAAATTTGTCCCTTCCATGTGGAACCGTGGCATCAAGTTCGATACCCTTTTCTCCGGCTACTACAATACGGTATGCATCGGGTATCGAAAGCCACTCAAGCTCAATTCCCAGTTCGTCAAACAGGTAACCAAGCGGGCCGCGGGCCGATCCCTGACCAAAATCGGTTACCTCGTGAAGCGATGCCTCAAATTCGAAACGCCCGCGTCTGAAACTGGTGGCACATCCACCGGGAAGATTATGCTTTTCAATAACAAGGGTTTTTAAACCCATTAACGAGGCACGGCAAGCAGCCATCAAGCCTCCGTTACCGGCCCCGACAACGACCAGATCATACTTCTCAGCCAAAATAACACCTCCCTATACTCTTCATTCACTTAAACATGTTTCCATTCAACTATTTTTTAGCAGCGTCGGTTCACCCATACGTCAGTCAGCGCTATAATGGATAAACCATTTTAATTATTAAACACTTCCTTTCTGCCTTTATTTCAATCGACTTAAACCGGCTTATTAAGCGCGGTAGCAGAGACCATCAGTTGGTAAATAAATCACTTATAAAAAACTACTTAATCCCGATAAAGCGCCTGTAATCGTCGGCTGTTCCCCTTTTACGGCCCAGTGCTTCGGCGATTTCGACAGTTTTTTCAACAACCAGCCTGTTCGAGGAAATTTTTTCATCTTTATGCGGATAAGTATAGAGTGAATCCTCCATACCAACCCTGGCCCCGTAAGCACCAAGAAGCATGGCCAGGGTTACAATATGCAGACTGGCTCTTCCGGCCATGTCGACCATGATGGCACAATCAGGGTCAATTTTCTTTAGTTCTTTAAAAACAAAGGGCAGAAGCTCAATCATAGAAAATTGATCTTCTATATAACCCCAACCCGGGTTACCCATGGCAATCCTGAAGGAATAAGGTTTTTTAAGAAGGCCGGTGTCGATTAACCATCTTCTGGCCAGGGAGATATCTCCAACATTATGCAAGACAATTTCAGGGATACAGCCGACATCCTGCATTATTTCAACATGAGCCCGGACCATTTGGGCGTTGGTGCAAGCCAGTACTTCCCCGGTCAGATTGACTGTGGTAACGGTAATTGGAGCTGTTTCCATGGTTCCCCTGAATTCGACCAGGGGATAAGTCGACTCTTCAATAGTTTTCCCACCCTCGGGACAGCCGCAAACGAGCACCTGATCACCGTATTTTTCTTTAATCGGATCAATCACATCATGGTAATGCTTTACATCAAGGCAGTGATCTCCTTTTTCATCTCTGACGTGCACGTGAAAAGCACAGGCCCCGGCCTCGATGCACTCTAAAACCTCGTCACGTATCTCCTCATTTTTCAGCTTTTGATTGGGGTTATCTTCAACGGTAATAAAAGCCCCGACCGGCGCAACTTTAACCACAAAAACATCGGGAATATCCCATTTCCTCTGTTCAACCCAGGCTTTTTTCGGAACAAAAAACCCTGCAGGATCGGACAAATATGGACCAGGAACATCAACATACTTACTAAAATCATATTTCATAATACATTCTCCTTTGCATCTTGAATGTTTGACCATTTTTATCTGTATTAACTATCCGATCAATATTATATTTTTAAGAGCTTACAGCGGCTCGAAACGACAGGTAAAATGACGTAGAACCGGAGCCTCATAGATCAGCTTGAAACCCCTGAGAGACTTCCTGTTTTTATAGAGATCTATAACGCTTTTAGCTACAACTTCGATATGACTGTTGGTGTATACCCGCCTGGGAATAGTCATCCTGACCAGTTCCAGCTCGGGATATAGCACTTCACCGGTTTTTGGATCTTTTTCACCAAAGGCACACGTTCCAAGTTCTACTGCCCTCACCCCGGCCTCGACGTAAAGAGCAACACACAGTGAAATTCCGGGGAATTGATCGCGGGGGATCTGGGGAAGAAAACGCTTCATATCCAGGTAGATTGCATGTCCTCCGGCAGGTTCCACAATAGGCACACCTTCTTCGACAAGGTTGCGGCCGAGCTGGGCAACCTGGCCGATCCTGTGTTGCAGGTAGGGCAGTTCAAGCACTTCCCTGAGTCCCACTGCCAGGGCTTCCATATCTCTACCGGACATGCCTCCATATGTAGGGAAACCTTCATAGATTATCAATTGCTGCGACGCTTTCCGGGAAAGCGCCTCGTCTCTCATCGCCATAAAACCACCAATATTGACTAATCCATCTTTCTTGGCACTCATAATGCAACCATCGCCATAGGAAAACATTTCCCGGGCAATTTCCACTATTGCTTTTTCCCGGTAGCCGGATTCACGTTCCCGGATGAAGAAACAGTTTTCGGCAAAACGGGCAACATCAAAAAAGAGAGGGACCCTGTACTTTGAAGCAATTTCTGAAATTGTCCTGATATTTTCCATGGAAGCCGGCTGACCGCCGTTATTGTTGCAGGTTACGGTGAAGAGAATAAAGGGAATCTTCTCGTGTCCATGTTCTTTCAAAACATTTTCCAGTTTTAAAGGATCAAGATTACCTTTAAAAGGATGATTTGATTCCGGCTGCAGCCCTTCATCAATTACAAGATCAAGAGGTTGGCCCCCCTTAATTGCCATGTGCCCCCGAATCGTGTCAAAATGCATATTGCCGGGGATCATACTGCCGGGCTTGATAAACAGCTCAGCAAAAATATGATCTGCCCCACGCCCCTGGTGAGTCGGCAAAACATATTCATAGCCGGTAATATCCCTGACAGTGTCACGCATGTGATAATAACTTTTTGAACCGGCATAAGCTTCATCACCTGTAAGCATGGCAGCCCACTGGTACTGGCTCATAGCCGAAGTGCCACTATCGGTAATTAAATCAATATAAACATCTTCAGAGCTGAGGTTGAAAACGTTGTAGCCTGCACCGGCAATCAGCTTTTGCCGTTCTTCCCTGGTAATTTGTCTTAAAGGTTCAACCATCTTAATTTTATAGGGTTCAGCATTAATAATCCGTTTCACTAGCTCCATCCTTTCCCTACAACGCAATTGTGTTCATATAGCTGATGATGCGGGAACTTCTGCTCCAGGTTTTAATTCTGGCCCCCGGCAAATATAGTAACCGAAAGGGTCGCTCTCCTGGTATATATGAAAATGATTAAGCTCCAGATAAAGCAGAATTTCCTGCTACTTGCTTTTCAGCAGAAATGTTCTGATGTACTCAATCTGCGTTTTAATAAAGTCAGCACCGGGCTTCTCCAAAACTGTCTGAGTACGGATTCCGCCGATAAAAAAGACGATGTGCCAGGCTATACTTTCCGGGTCTCCATCAATAAAAGCACCCTCTTTCTGACCAATCCGGATGACCTCGGCTGTCCTGTTAACCGTTGACCACACCCTTTCTTCGTTAATTTTTCTTCCGTTTTCATCTAAGAGAGCGAACTGGTTAATTGCCGCTTCCAGGGCGCTTGTCGATGATAATAGAAAATGCTGGTGCCTAATGATAAAGGCATCCAGCATATGGAGAGCTGATTTTCCTTCAGCAATCGCTTCTTTAAATTCATTGTCAGCTATTTTCTGTTCTTCATTGATCAGCATCGCCATCATTTCACAGGTAGATTTAAAATGACGGTACAAACCACCGCGGCTTAAACCAGTTGCCTCGCATAAATCCTTCATAGTCACTGCCGAGTATCCTTTTTGCACAAACAACTCTGCAGCTTTTTCCAGGATTTTTTTCTTTGTCTCTTCTCCTTTTGCAGACATTAAAAGCCTCCTCGTAACCGTTAGTTAAGTTGATATCTATGTGCAGCTTACCTTAATGAGGTAATCACTTTTCTTGTAAAGCGACACGTGTGTCGCTTTTATTATTATAGATCTTTCTCTATGAGTTGTAAATAGTGAATTCAATATATTTAAATTATTTCTTAACCTATATGTCTGTTCTTCATAAATAGGCCGGCATACAGCTTTTCATGCTTATGTAAACCAGGCCATAATGGAGTTGGGTTGCTGCGGTAACCTGCGCTCGTTTTATGTTCGCTTAAGGTTACAGGCAGCTGTGGGAAACAAACTGTCAGTGAACTGGGTGCGCGCAAATGGGGTGTTATGTTGCTGCAGTAACCTCTGCTCACGGGTCGCTCTGCGCGTCATTGCCGCGGCTCAGTTTCAGCCCCTCGCTTTAACTCTCTTCGTGATTCGCCGTCCGTGGCTCAGCACTCAGCGGCCGACCTCCGTGTCGGCCGGTCTGCTCACGGCCTCACTTCACCGGCACCTGCCTGCACTCGCTTTATGTTCGCTTAAGGTTACAGGCAGCAACTAATTACTATCTTCTTCAGGGGTTCATAATATTGTGTTGGTAACCCATACAAATAAATTGAACCTACAGTTCGTGTTAATTACTGCTCACCTGTCGCGAACATAAAACGAGTAGACTAAAGAGCAGCTGAAACAAGGGTGGAAACCTACGTGTGTGAGTGCAGAAGGAACCCCTTGCTGAGTGGCTGAACGACATTAAAGAGAGCTGCCTGTATTGCCGCTGAAGCAAAGGCCGGAGCGGGACTTCAGACATGGAGGTCTGAAGCCGAGCAAGAGCTTAGGAGGAGCTCATTGCGAGGTTGCCCTGGCGCAGGCCTGCGGGTGAAGCGCCGCAATCAGGCGCGCAACGATCATGAGTGAAGCACTCAGCAAGCGGGTTTACTTGTGTTGCTGCAGTAACCTCTGCTCACGGGTCGCTCTGCGCGTCATTGCCGCGGTTCAGTTTCTGCCCCTCGCCTGGACTTTCTTCGTGATTCGCCATCCGTGGCTCAGCACTCAGCGGCCGACCTCCGTGTCGGCCGGTCTGCTCACGGCCTCACTTCACCGGCACCTGCCAGCACTCGCTTTATGTTCGCTTAAGGTTACAGGCAGCAACTGTGGAATTACTTTTCCAGGGGTTAAATGTACTGATAGAATACTACAGATGAAGCAGGGGCTATACCATATTGATCTGCACCAGAAGGAACCCCTTGCTGAGTGGCTGAACGACATTAAAGTGAGCTGCCTGTATTGCCGCTGAAGCCAGGATGCCCCTTATGTTATTCAGTTGAACCGGCAGTACGTATTAATTACTGTTCACCTGTCGCAAACATAAAGCGAGTAGATAAAAGGGTCGCTGAAACAAGGGTTGGAGCAGGCCGGCCGACATGGAGGTCGGCCGCCGTCGAAAGCTCCGGATGAGCTTATCGTAAGGGGAGTCTGAGCGGAGACCCGCAGTTGAAGCGCCACCCTTTTGCACGCAGCGATCGTGAGCAAAGGTGGCAGTAATTAATTAAACAAGCAGCGGCTCACCCCCACCCATTGCGAGGCTGCCCTGGCGCAGGCCTGCAGGTGAAGCGTTGCAATCAGGCGCGCAACGATCATGAGTGAAGCACTCAGCAAACGGGCTCCTTGTGTTGCTGCAGCAACTGAAGATTGGTGAGGTGAATGCACGCAGCGACCGTGTTCTAAAATATTGCTGCGGAGAGTTGACATACAATCAGAACAGTGGTAAGCTTGCTTCAGCAAGCACCCTTTAAGATGGTCCTGTGAGGCTGGCAAGGGAGCGTAATGTAATGGTATATATATACACCGCCCGCTCCTGCTACACCGGGCGGTGTTTTTATTACCGGGCATTGCTTCGCCACTGACCTCCAGGCCGAATAAGCAGGAAGGAGGTGAAAACATGACACTGACCCACAAAGCTACGGTAATGGATGAAAAATCGATCAACCAAGCGCTTAGAAGAATTGCCCATGAAATAATAGAACGCAACAAAGACATTAAAAATGTTGTTCTAATTGGCGTCAGAAGCCGCGGAGTTCCTCTCGCTGAAAGATTGCAAAAAATGCTGGCAGAAATTGAACAGGTTAAGATTCCCCTCGGCATACTCGACATAACTCTTTACCGCGATGATTTAACCCAGAGACTGGATAACCCACAGGTACACACAACCGATGTTTCCTTTGATTTAAACGGCAAGGATGTTGTTGTAGTTGATGATGTGTTATATACAGGAAGAACAACCCGTGCCGCGATGGATGCGCTGATTGATCTCGGTCGGCCTGCCAGTATTCAACTGGCTGCCCTGGTTGACCGCGGCCACCGGGAACTGCCAATTAGGGCTGACTATGTTGGTAAAAATGTTCCTACATCGAGTAGTGAACAGGTGGATGTTAAGGTGAAGGAGCTTGACCGGGAAGACAGGGTTGATATTCTCGGCATTTTAGAAGATTAATAAAACTCCAGTAAGGAGGAATAACGGTATTGCAGACTTTAAGACGAAAAGATTTTTTAGGCCTGGAAGAAATGTCTGCCGAAGAGATAAACCTTATTCTGGAGACATCCCGCTCCATGCATGAGATTATTAAGAGAAAAATCAAGAAAGTCCCCACATTGCGCGGCCGTTCCGTTTTGAACCTCTTTTATGAACCAAGCACCAGGACCAAGGCCAGTTTCGAGCTGGCTCAAAAATACATGAGTGCCGACTCGGTAAGCGTTGCCGGTTCTTCGTCCAGCCTGGTCAAAGGTGAAACTCTCAAAGATACGGTTCGCAATGTAGAGGCGATGGGTGTGGAATGCGTGATTATGAGACATCCTGTTTCCGGTGCGGCTCATTACCTGGCCCGCAATATAGAATCTTCGGTTATTAATGCCGGGGACGGAATGCATGAACACCCGACTCAGGGTTTGCTTGATCTATATACAGTCTGGGAGAAAAAAGGCCGACTTGAAGAACTGAAGGTCGCCATAGTTGGAGATATCCGGCACAGCAGGGTTGCCCGTTCAAACATCTGGGGTCTGAAAAAAATGGGCGCGGAAGTTGTTGTCGCCGGCCCACCAACCCTGATGCCTCCCGACCTGGATATTTTCGGCATTAAAGCTTTTCATACCATTGAAGACGCAGTAATAAATGCTGATGTAGTAATGGCACTTCGACTGCAGAAAGAGCGCCAGGAAAGTGGCCTTTTCCCCAGCCTGCGAGAATATGCAGAACTTTATGGACTGAACAGGGAAAGATTAAAGCTGGCCAGCGATGATGTATTAATCATGCACCCCGGCCCAATCAACCGAGGGGTTGAAATGACTTCAGACCTTGCCGATGGGCCCGGTTCAATTATTCTGGAACAGGTAACCAGTGGAGTGGCTGTTCGTATGGCCCTGCTTTACCTGCTGTTGGGAGGGACAAAAGAATAATGAGCAAAATAATTAAATGTATCACCGGTGGCAGGGTTATAGACCCTTCCTGTAATTTAGATAAAAATGCAGATATATTAATTGAAGGGGACAAAATTACTGCGCTTGAGGAAAAGATAACCCCCCCGGAAAGTGCAGAAATAATTGATGCTTCCGGATATGCTGTGGTCCCGGGCTTGATTGACATGCATGTTCATCTGAGGGATCCGGGGCAGGAGTATAAGGAAGATATTAATTCGGGAACCAGGGCAGCTGCAGCGGGAGGTTTTACCGCAGTTGCTGCAATGGCCAACACAGACCCTGTCTGTGATAACCCATCAAACGTCAGGTATGTTATTGAACAAGCAGCAAAAGCTCACTCCAGGGTTTACCCAATCGGGGCGCTCAGCAAAGGTTTGGAAGGAAAAGAGATGGCTGAAATAGGCCGGATGAAAAAAGCAGGCGCTGTTGCTTTTTCAGATGACGGCTGCCCCATTATGGATTCTCAGCTGATGTATCATATTCTGCAGTATGCCTCGGGTATTGATGCTTTGGTTATTGTACATGAAGAGGAGAAATATTTATCCAGGGGAGGAATGATGCATGAAGGTGCTGTATCATCACTGCTGGGATTGAGAGGAATACCTGCTGCATCCGAAGAGGCTATGATTGCCAGGGATCTTCTATTGCTGAAGACTACCGGGGGGCGAATGCATATCGCTCATCTTTCTACTGCCGGCTCGGTAGAACAGGTCCGCAGGGCAAAAGCTGAAGGGCTACAGGTAACCGCCGAAGTAACGCCACATCATTTGCTTTTAACCGATCGGGCGGTAAAAAATTCGGGCTACAATACCAACACCAAAGTAAATCCACCCCTGCGTTCGGAGCACGACAGACAATCTTTATGGGAAGGTTTGTTTGACGGAACCATTGATGCAATTGCCTCCGATCATGCTCCACACCATCCCGATGACAAGGATTTAGAATATGATTTTGCTCCTTTTGGCATAGCCGGGTTGGAAACAACACTGCCCCTGCTGCTGGATGAACTCATTTCCGGCCGTAATAAAAAGTTTAATATGCCTCTGCTTATTGAGAAACTCAGTACTGCTCCGGCCAGGATTCTCGGGGTGCCAGGGGGAACCTTACAAATTGGAAGTCCAGCCGATTTAACACTAATTGACCTTCAGAAGGATTTTATTGTTAAACCGGATCACTGGCAGTCAAAATCGCGCAACACTCCTTTCTCCGGCAGACAACTGAAGGGAGCGGCCCTTTATACAATAGTTGACGGGATAGTTACCATGAAAGAAGGTGTTCTGTCTGATCGCTGATCACCGTATTTCGCTGGGAGCTTTTATTATAATCAGTAACGAGATGGTTGCCCCAGATTATTGCAGAATTACTTTTTCGGCTCCGATGATTGCCCAAAAAGCGGAACCGGGACAGTTTTGCATGATTTATATGCCATCCGATCAAGGTTTTATGCTTCCCCGTCCTTTCAGCATACTTTCCGCCTCCAGGACAGCCGGGGAAATATCATTTTTCTATAAACTGGTCGGCCGGGGCACTAGGATTCTTTCCCAGGCAAAAAAGGGCAGTAAGTTAAAATTGATGGGCCCTCTAGGCAATAGCTTTCCTCCCGTTGAAAGCGGTGCATTATTGGTTGCCGGGGGGTTGGGCATTGCCCCACTGGTATTTTTGATTTCATCCGTGTCGGTACAGTTCACCTTGATTTACGCAGCCAGAACAGCAGGGGAGCTGGTTTCTCCCTTACCCGGTCTTCTTGAGCCGGGGGAAAATATTCTACCAGTAACTGAAGATGGTAGCAAAGGGCACTGCGGCAATGCCCTGGATATTGCCCGTGAATATCTGCCCACAACAAATATTTTATACGCCTGCGGCCCCAATGTAATGCTTCACTCCCTGGCTCATATATGCCGCAGTAAAGGTATACAGGGCTGGCTTTCCCTCGAGGAGAGAATGGCCTGTGGAATTGGCGCCTGCCGCGGTTGCTCTGTTAAAACAATTAACGGTTACAACAGGGTCTGTCATGAAGGACCTGTTTTTTCCACCGGGGAGGTCTTTCTGGATGCATAAACCTGATTTAACAATTCAACTTGGTAAACTTATACTTAAATCACCTGTTCTGGCAGCTTCAGGCCCGCTTGGCAGCAGCCTGGAATATGCTGAGCTTATTCAGCTTGAGCAGTTTGGAGCAGTAATAGTAAAAGGAATCTCTTTGGAACCCTGGCCGGGTAATCCTCCACCCCGCCTTGCCGAAACAGCGGCAGGCATGTTAAATGCAATAGGCTTGCAAAACCCGGGGTTAGATTTTTTTCTGGAAAGTGAACTGCCCCGCCTGCGGGAGTTTAAAACAAGAATTATTGTCAATATTATCGGACGCAATATTGACGAATATGCTGAAACAGCTGCTGCCCTGGATCAACAGCCGGGTGTTGAAGCAATAGAGCTAAATATTTCCTGCCCCAACCTTAAAGCCGGGGGTATGGCTTTTGGTGCAGATATTCACTTGACAGAAAAAGTAGTCTGGACAGTGCGTAAGAAAACATGCTTACCCCTGCTGGTAAAACTAACTCCTAACGTAACCGATATTGTATCTATTGCGCGTGCTGCTGAAGATGCAGGCGCTGATGTTATTTCGCTGATTAACACTTTGGGTGGAATGGCCATAGATATTGAAAAGAAGCAACCTGTTTTAGGAAATATCTTTGGTGGGCTATCCGGCCCTGCCATAATGCCGGTAGCTCTGAAAATGGTCTGGCAGGTTTCGGAAGCAGTTTGTTTACCGGTACTGGGAATGGGAGGTATTACTTCTGCTGAAGATGCCATCCAGTTCATTTTGGCCGGGGCCAGGGCTGTTGCCGTTGGCAGTGGCTTATTTGAAAACCCCGGTCTGGCGGGCGATATTAACAGTGGTATAAAAAAATATATGGCCAGACACAGCATCGGTTCGCTGAACGAACTTGAAGGTTTGGCCCGCAGGGGAGGATTATAATGCAGCACGGAGCGGAACATTTAATTGTTGCCCTTGATGTGCCTGGAGCAGAACCGGCAATGAAACTGGTTAAACAGCTGAAACCTTACGGGGTCAGCTTTAAGATTGGTTTGGAGCTTTTCATGGCTGAGGGTCCCCGGTTTGTTGAAAAACTTGCAGCCGATAATCGTATTTTTCTGGATCTCAAGTATTACGACATTCCAGACACTACCGCTGCAGCAGTTAAGGCGGCAGCTTCCCTGGGTGTATTTATGGTCAACTTGCATGCATCGGGGGGGCGAAAAATGCTCACGGCCGCCAGGGAAGCAATAGCAAATTTGGATAAAAAACCGATCCTTCTGGCAGTTACTGCCCTGACCAGCATGGACAACAGCGACCTGTATGAAACCGGGTGCTCGCACAATACCGATGAAAGGGTAGCCCTGCTGGCCAAACTGGCAGCAGAAAGCGGCCTTGATGGTGTAGTCTGTTCACCGCTTGAAATTAATATTGTTAAAAATAATGTTTCCAAGCTTTTTATTACAGTTACGCCGGGAGTCAGGCCGGAAAATGAAGATGCAAATGACCAGGTTCGTGTAGCGTCACCTTCCGAGGTGGTCAGGGCCGGAGGAGATTACCTGGTAGTGGGCAGACCGATTACCAGGTCTGACGATCCGGGAAAAACAACCATGGCTATCTTAAGGGAAATGGGGGTTCACAGTGAATAAAAAGGAGCTTTATAAACTGCTTAAAGATTGCGGAGTTATTATGGAAGGGCATTTTTTATTAACTTCCGGAAGACACAGTAATTTATTTATGCAGTGTTCTCAGCTGTTGCAGTACCCTGAAAAAACTGCCCAAATATGCAGGTTGATGGCGCAACCATTTCTTGATAAGGGAGTAGAAACGGTAATTGGGCCGGCTATGGGGGGGATAATTTTATCTTATGAAACAGCTCGTCAACTGCAGGCACGGGCTGTTTTTACCGAGCAGGCAGGAGATAAAATGGTTCTGAGACGCGGCTTTTCAATAAAAAAGAGAGAAAGGGTTTTAATAGTAGAAGATGCGGTTACAACAGGCGGATCAGTGCAAAAGGTTATTGATATCTTAAGAAACACCGGGGCTGACCTGGTTGGTTTATCAGTCCTGATTGATCGTGCGCCTAATCCTCCGAATTTTGGACTTGAAATGAAGTCTCTGCTTAAGGTGGATGTTGAATCCTATTTTCCGGGTGAATGCCCACTCTGTCGATCTGATATCCCCTTACAGAGCCCAAAAAACTAAACTATCAAAAATACTGCAGCCTGCGCCAGGGCAGCCTCGCAATGGGTGGCGGTGAGCCGCGCTGCTTGTTTAATTAATTACTGCCACCATTGTTAAGGAACCCGCTTGCTGAGTGCTTCACTCATGATCGTTGCGCGCCTGATTGCAGCGCTTCACCTGCAGGCCTGCGCCAGGGCAGCCTCGCAATGAGCTCCTCCTAAGCTCTTGCTCGGCTTCAGACCTCCATGTCTGAAGTCCCGCTCCGGCCTTTGCTTCAGCGGCAATACAGGCAGCTCACTTTAATGTCGTTCAGCCTCTCAGCAAGGGGTTCCTTCTGCATCCACACACGTAGGTTTCCGACCTTGTTTCAGCGATCCTTTTATCTACTCGCTTTGTGTTCGCGACAGGTGAGCAGTAATTAACACGAACTGTAGGTTCAATTTATTTGTATGGTTTACCAACACAAGATTTTGAAACCCTGAAAAAGCTAGTAATTAGTTGCTGCCGGTAACCTTAAGCGAACATAAAGCGAGCGCAGGCAGGTGCCGGTGAAGTGAAGCCGTGAGCAGACCGGCCGACACGGAGGTCGGCCGCTGAGTGCTGAGCCACGGATGGCGAATCACGAAGAAAGTCCAGGCGAAGGGCTGAAACTGAACCGCGGCAATGACGCGCAGAGCGACCCGTGAGCCAGAGGTTACTGCAGAAACTTAAGCAACCCTGCGGATCAAAATATTATAGCAAACCAACAGGGCTCCAGGTGCTGCCTGTAACCTTGGGCGAACATAAAGCGAGCGCAGGCAGGTGCCGGTGAAGTGAAGCCGTGAGCAGACCGGCCGACACGGAGGTCGGCCGCTGAGTGCTGAGCCACGGATGGCGAATCACGAAGAGAGTCAAAGCGAGGGGTTGAAACTGAGCCGTTGCAATGACGCGCAGAGCGACCCGTGAGCATAGGTTACTGCAGCAACCCAGGCAACCCTGCGGATCAAAATATTATAGCAAACCAACAGGGCTCCAGGTGCTGCCTGTAACCTGAAAAGAAGATAGAGTGAAGATGAATAATCATGAATCATTGTTTTCTTCATTTATTTCATTATCCGGAACATTTTCTTCACCAAGATCCGGTTCAGGGTCAGGGTCTGGAAGCGGTTCCGGTTCAAGCCCGTTTTCGGGTTCGATTTCTCCTTCGGGTTCGTGAATAGGCTCTTCAACAGGATCCGGTTCAGGAAGTGTTTCAGGCTCAGGCTCAACTTCAATTTCCGGAACAAATTCAGGTTCTTCAACAATCGGGCCGGGCAGTTCGGGAATAGACTGCCTTCCAACGGTTATGCCAAAAACTTCCTCAATTATTTTAATCCTGTTTTCCTGGTCAACGACCAGGTAATATATGTTCTGTCCGCTGGTTGATGACAACTTACCTTCTCCCCCAAATACTCTTGAAATAATCTCCTGCCGGTCAATCCTGAGGCCAAGTATCCCCAGGGCAGAAAGGCGAGGCATTGTTAAATCTGTTTTTATATTAGCCTTTACTGCATTGATAAGATGAGGCATTTTAGGTAGCCCTTCGATGCTTGCCATCTTTTTAAAGAGAGCAATTAATACTTCCTGCTGCCTGAAAGTCCTGCCTCTTTCACCGCCAAGATAATCAGCGCGATTACGTGAATACTGAAGTATTTGTTTCCCGTTAAGCAGCTGGTACCCTTTGGTTATCTGAACGGAACCACGACCGTAATTCGAACGAATGTCTTCCGGCACATCCAGGTAAACGCCACCAACTGCATCAATAATTTCAGCCGCGCCATCCATGTCAACAGCAAGATAACCGTGAAGGGGTACCCCACCCAAAAAATCCTGGACTGTCAGCAAGGTAGTCTTGATCCCGGACAGGTCGGGATCTTCATTTTCAGCAGCACCATAATAACCGTACATGTAGGAATGGTTAATTTTATCGTAAGTATCTCGCCCATGAATTTTAACATAACTGTCCCGGGGAATACTAACCATTGATACCTGGGCCCGCCGCATATCGATTGAGGCAACCAGGATAACATCAGGCCTGAACAAAGTATTACCTTTGTCCCGAGCTTCATTACGATCAAAACCAAGCAAAACCAGGTTAACCCTGTCCATATCGCCTAAAGCCTCGGTTGAATAACCGGTTACTACAGGAAAAATAAGATTGGAAAAATAAACTGATGAAAACATGAACAGGATAAAAACAAGCAAAACTATAACAATAATTTTTACCAGAAATTTAAAAACAGAAGATTTTTTATTTCTACTCATGACAGATGATACACCGGCTTTCTTTAAGACACCACGGGATAGTTCCCTAATAGGTGGTAATCAGGTTTAGTGGAAATAACCTTATCACGACACGCCCCTGAACATTGCTCAGGGGAACAGGTCCGATATGCCTGCTGTCCTTGCTGCGATTTCGGTTATCGCCCATCACATATATATGACCTTCGGGAACATGAACAGGTTCAATGCTTTCTGCCATTTCTTCCATGATGTAGGGCTCTTCCAATTTTTCTCCATTGCGATACATGTAACCGCCCTGTGACTCCAGGGTGTCTCCCGGCAGACCGATAACCCGCTTTACCAACATGTACTCTTTTTTTTCTCCCGCGAACAGATTTGGCAGGGGGCTTTCTACAATGCGGTCAAGCAGATTCCTGGTGCGATCTGTCCTGCTGTCAATAATGACGATATCGCCATAACCAGGCAGTATTTGAAAGAGGTAAGGAGTTAAAAATACCAGGACCCTGTTACCCTGCCTGTCAAAAGTTGGTTCCATTGAAACATCCTCAATATCGTAAGTTTGAATGATCAGAATACTAATAACCAGGGTTACCAGAATAATTAGGGCAATTTGCCCTGCCCAAGACAAGGCTACCCGTGCTGCTTTGTTTTTTTCAGCCATTAATTCGCTTCCTTTCATGAATCAGTAACTCTGTTGTTTTAAACCTCATCAACATGTTTCTTTTTCATCATCCTTACTTATAGCGTATAGCCCCCAGCCAGCCCGGCTACAGGTGATCAAATAGCTTATTTTGAAAAGCATAAATAGCCAGCTGGGTCCTGTCACGCAGTTCCAATTTTTCAAGGAGGTGTGTAACGTGGGTTTTTACCGTACGCTCGCTGATAAATAACTTTTCACCAATTTCCCTGTTGCCAAGACCGGATGTAATAAGCTCCAATACATCCATTTCACGGGGGCTGATCAATTTATGAAGCGCAGCTTCTTCCTGGTTTCCGCTTATTTGCTGCATCATCCTGGAAGCAGCTATTGGATGCAAAGTAGATTTTCCGGTCGCTGAACTGCGTATGGTGCGCACGAGATCATCTGCAGAAACATCCTTTAACAGGTAAGACAGGGCACCGGCCTTGATTGCCGGCAAAACCAGGTCATCTTCAGCTTTACTGGTGAGGATTATAACCTTTGAGCTTGGGCTGGCGGCCAGGCATTTTCTTGTCCCCTCTACACCGTTAACACCGGGCATGATCAGATCAATCAATATAATATCGGGCTTGAATTGTGCCGCTTTTTCAGCTGCTTCAGCACCATCAGCAGCCTCGGCCACCACCTTGAGATCATCCTCGGTTTCCAGGTAATATTTAAGCCCCTCCCTGACCATCCCGTGGTCATCAACAAGCATAATTGTAATCATTGTGCATCTTCCTTCACACTTTTTTGAACGGCTTCAACCCTTATTGTAGTTCCCTGCCCCGGTTCACTGATTATTTCCGCAGAAGCGCCGATTGCTGTTGCTCTCTCTTTAATACCGGGAAGGCCCACACCACCATGTCTAACCGCCTCCGTTAGGTTAAAACCAGCTCCATTATCAATGATAACCATGATAACTTTCGGCCCTTCCCTGTAAAGATCTATGCTAACCTCACTAGCACCGGCATGCTTGCTAATGTTGTTTAAAGCTTCCTGGGCTATGCGGAAAAAACATTCTCCCACTTCTTTATCAGGATTTATGCTAACATCTATTTTTCCCGATATTAACCATCCCTCACGATCGCCCGTGTTAACCAGGTAATCCCTGAGAGCAGCGCCCAGACCTTCCTGATCGAGTGCTATCGGCCGGAGCTGCAGAATTAGCTCACGAATCTGACCATGTGCCTGCCTGGAAAGCAGCTCCAGCTGATCAATTTCGGGGAGAAGTTCACTGTGATCAGGCATCGGTTTTTCCATTTTACGCCTGAGACCTGCTGCGCGCATGGATAAGACAAAAAGCTGCTGGTTAACAGTATCATGCAGGTCGCGAGCCAGCCGCATCCTCTCTTCCAGGGCTGCACCCCTCCCAGCTTCCTCTGCCAGGATCTTATTCTGCTCTGCCAGTTCACGAAGGGAGGTTACCGCTTTCTCCAGCTGCGCTGCCATCTGATTCAGCTGTTTCTCCAACCAGCCAACATCATCGGCCGGCCCCTCATTCAAACGGGCCTGATAATCTCCCCGCGCTATACTTCCAGCCATCCTGCCTGCTTCCCAGAGACGCAGTTTAAAAGATCTGGTTAAAAAAGATGTGATGATAGCTGCACAGCAGCCCAACAGCACTCCACCGAGGAGACCCAGTATTAAAGCGACGCTTCTATCCAGGCCGTTGAAAAGAGCAATATAGTATACAGCCAGGGCAACCGACGCACCGGCTGCCCCCGCTATCAGGCTGATCAGGGCTAAACGCCACTGCAGGCCAAAACTTCTTTCTTCACTCATTTAATCACTCCCGGATTGGTGGGAAGGTATATTGCAGTCAGCTCGCCGATGCCCAGTCTAGCTCCAATTTTTACATTTGCTTCGCCATTCGGGTGTTCTATTTCACGATGCAGACTCAACCCCCCGATTCCGGAACGCTCTTCTCCAAAAAGATCCAACTCACCGACCCCAACCGATGCATCTATTTCAACATTAATCCCATCCGGGATTCTTATCGTGAGCTCGCCAATACCAGCCTTAATATAGATAAGGTAGTTGCCGGGACGAATATCGGCTGTGGTTAAATCAATAACCACATCGCCAATACCGTGATAAAATTCATGGTTTTTTTCCAGGACCCAAGGGTTACGCCCATGGTAGAGATCTCCGATATGGCGCATCCGCGCGCAGGATTCCCAGCTTCCCTCCTGACCAATCCAGTGCCCCCGGAAATGACGGTGCTTACTACCTGTATGCCATGACCGATCACCAAATAATATACTTAAACCAACCGTTACCAGAATAATCGGCCAACCGTAGCGAGCTATATCGCCACCGGCAATTTGCGTAACACCGGAATTGGCAAGGATATTAAAAAGACCGATGCCACCAACCCACAAACCAAGCCCGAGCAGAAACCATGAAATAAACCTGTTGCTGATACTCTCCCAAATAATCGTTAATCCGACAAGTAATAAAACAACCGGCCAGAAAGCCAGGCCAAAATTCACTACATCCAGTACCTGCAGTAGAACCAGCACACCCAACACCAGTAAAGTAATTCCCCAGATAATTCTTTTCATCGCACTATATCCTTTCGCTATTCAAGTTGCGAATAAAATACTTCGCTGTTGAATATAGCTTAACAGCCGGAGCAGCCAACTGTAAGGATCGCCGGTTTGATTTATCACTCATACTTTGGGATGATTATTAAAAGCTGTTGTCAAAACCAAATATCAGCTCATCTTCCAGGGCTGCCTGGACCAAGGTGGGATCTAACTGACTGCCGGACACCCTCTTCAGTTCATACTGAACATCGGATAGTGATTTGGATGAAGCGTAAGGACGATCCCAGAGCATTGCATCAATAGAATCGGCAACAGCAATAATCCTGGCTCCCATGGGGATATCTTCCTCCGCCAAACCTTTAGGGTATCCTGAGCCGTCGTATCGTTCGTGATGGTGAAGGATAAGAGGCACTGCTTCCTTTAAGAACTTAACCGGTGATATAATCTCTGCGCCTATTATGGGGTGTTTTTTTATCAAGTCGTATTCAGCGCTACTCAGCTCGCCATTCTTTCTCAGGATATATTCGGGCACACCAATTTTACCTATATCATGCAGCATGGCCGCCTGCTGGAGGGTTGTAATTTCATCAGCCTTTAAATTGACATGCTCACCGATAGTAACTACCAGGCGGGCTACTCTTTCCTGATGACCCTTGGTATAGGAATCTTTAGCATCAACTGCAGCAACCAGTGAGGTTATCGTTTCTTCATAATAACTGTTAATGCTGTCATAAGTGCTGGCTATTTCACTTTCCAGGGTTTTATTTACCTGCTGAAGGTCATTGATTCTTTTTTCCACCAGGCGGGCATTATTACGCTTGGTTATACCTTTATTGACAATTTCCCTGACAGAAGCCAGATCAAAAGGCTTGATCAGGTAATCCAGCGCCCCGGCTCTCAAAGCCTTGGTTGCTGTATCAATCGAAGCATAGGCTGTAATCATAACCACTTCTGTTTCGGGTGCTTTCTCTTTGACAACTCTCAAGAGATCAATTCCACTTATATCCGGCATGCGAATATCCAGGATAGCCAGGTCAAAATCAATTTCATTCAGGTAATGAATTGCCTCCTGGCCGTTTGTTGCAACAGTCGTTTCATAATTATCCCGAAGGATCATCCTCAACGATTCCCTCGGTCCCAATTCATCGTCTACAATAAGTATTTTTGTTTTTTCTGTCATTTTACTCTCCCTTGATGTTTGAGCTTTCCGGAAAAAGCGGCAGCGCCACGCCAAACTTCAAGTAACCGCCTTTCTTCTGGGCAGCACGAAGCAAGCCTTCATGATCTTCGATGATTTTCTTGCTGACCGGTAAGCCAAGTGAAATAATGCTATCAGGCCTGATAGCCAGGGGATCAAATAATTGATCCAGTTGTTGTGTACCAATGCTGGTTGTGGAATCGGTAATCAGGATGTTTACCATTCCTGTTGCATTCCCTTCAGCCAGGCAGGCAGTTTTAATATAGATTTCATAATTATCTGCTGCATTATCCGAAAAGAACTTTAATAAATAGGCAATAGCCCTGGCCAGGTTGGTCTTATCGGCTTTAATTTTTATTTTATCACCACAATATTGTTTTTTAATGGTTATTTCCGAACCCCGACCATCGTAATTCAGATAGTCTGCCGCTGTATTAAGCACTTCATGGACATCAATTATTTCATATTGATAGCGAAGCGGGGACGAAAAGGCAATCAACTGTTCTACCAGCTCATTCAAACGATGGATTTCGCGGTTAACCATTTCAGAAAAGGTATTGCGAAAATCACTATCATCGTATTTTTCCGGCAACAGCTCTGCATAAGTCTGGATCGCTACCATGGGATTCTTAATTTCATGAGTTAGCTGGCCGACAAAACTGTTAAGCATTTCAATTTGTTCGGAATGCAGTTTCTCAGCTTCCATTTTTTTTCTTGTCCTGATATCATCAAAAATCATGACAGAACCAAGGACCGACCCGCTATCGTTTGTCATGCGGTAAGTACTTACTTCCAGTGGTATTTTTTCGCTGCCAATTGTAATCTCCTGTTTATGGTAACTGGTCCCTTCTAAAAGCGATTCATAAAGCATATCTCCCAGGGGACTGGGCAGCTTTCTTAAGTCGCAACCGACCATATGATCTGCTTCGGTTGAAATAATAGCAGCGGCACGTTGGTTAAAGATTGTTATTTTATCCCGTCCATCTATAGCCACTACACCGCTGTTCATTAACTGCAGGATACTTTCAATATATACTTTTTGGGTTATTACCCGCTCATGCAGATCCAGGTCGCTTAAAACATAAGCAATATTTCCACAAACTGAGTAAAGCAGTTCGAGTTCGTTTTTACAAAATGCATCCCCTGTTATTTTTTTACCAAGGGACAGCACTCCTACAAGGTTGTTATGAACAAACAGGGGAAGGCATATTTCTGCATTTAGTAATTTCATCTCCTGGATTAAATCACCGTCACTGCCAGTTTCCTGCAACCTGAAAGCTTCTTCCTTAAAAAGAATAGCACCCTGCTCGGCCAACCAGGAGAGCATTCCGCTTTCAGTTGTAAAATAGAGCTGTTTTAACAGTGCAGGGTCAAGCCCTTTATGCACCGAAACGCTATAGCGATCACAACCTGGTGTTTTCAGCAGAATTGCAATCTTACCTACAGGAACTAGCTCTTTAACCGCATCAAGAAATAATTCAAGAAATCTCTCTTTATTGAACTGGTTGCTCATGGCTCTTGAAAAATCAGATAGAATTCTGGCCCAGGGCCGATCTGAATCAACCAGCCCCTCCCTACCGGCATAACCGGGAATTAAAGCTTGCTGATTACTATTTTTTTTCGGCACCGGTTCAGTTTTCTCCCAGGCCCTTTCAAGCAGTTTAGCCAATTGCCATTCCTCGGATGGTATTTCGAGGTGATCATACAGGTAATTATTGAACAGTAAGAATTTATCTTTCTTTTTGCCCACTCCAATGCAGACCAAATCAGGGCTTATCGCTTTAATTTTCATCAACCAGCGCTCAGCATAGGGAGAATCTGTATCAACCATGACAATACCCCGGGTAACATCCTTAAGCAATGCCTTGCCAGAAAAGTCACCATTGCAAACAACAAGGTGAAAGTTGCCGGGGAAAATCCCGGTTATTTCTCCCTGGATTACACTGTCACCGGAAAATAGCACAACCAGCCTCAAGGTTACCCCCACTCTCCATAAATCCTGTGCGTATTTTTGGCTTAATTACACAAGGTTATCATATACCGGCAATTTAACTTCAAAAATTGTTCCCCCGCCTTCGGCCTGGCTAAACGTAATTTTTCCCCGGTGGGCAAGAACTATTTTCTGGCTCACGCTTAGCCCGAGTCCAATGCCATCAGCTTTACTAGTTACAAAGGGGTCAAAAATACTTTCACTGATAGTCTTGTCTATGCCGATCCCCGTGTCCTCAATAATAAAACAAATTTCCTCACACTTCTCTTCAGCATACCTGGGTTCATTTTCGTTAATTTCTTTAATTTTACTTTTATTAACCAAATATTTCAAACCAATTTTTAAAGTTCCGCCCCCGGCCATTGCCTGAATGGCATTTACACAGATATTGATTAAAGCCTGTTTAAGAAGGCTGTAATCAGCATCAAGCAAAAACTCTTCTTCTGCATAATGCTTTTCTACTAGAACATTGCCTGCCTCCAACTGGGGAGATAGCAACAGTAAAACATCGTCCAAAAGCTTAACGGGCTTAAACTTCTCTATAACTGGATCATTTCGTTTGACATAGTTGAGCATCTCTGTTACCAAATCATTTATTCTGCTTAATTCCTTGCTAACGATCATGGAATAGTTATACCTGAAATGTTCGTCATCATATTTTTCAGGTAACAGATCTGCAAATGTCTTGATTGAAACTAGTGGATTCTTTATTTCATGTGCTATTCCGGCTACCATTTCACCCAATGAAGCCAGTCTTTGTGCCTGGCTTTTTTCATGTTCAAGTTCCTTAATCCGGGTTATATTACCTAGAACAATTATTACCTCGCTACTACCGGTCTCCTTAAATTCAATCAAAGATGTATTACAGGAAAGATAACGTTTTTCCAGGCCTACTTGCAGGGTTATTTCAACCCCGTGTCTGCCCCGGCCCGCTTCAAGTGTTTCAATGTAAAGTTTATAGATCTGTTCATTTAAAAGAACTTCGGCGCTAGCCCCCAGGGCCTGCTCTGAATTTAAACCGGTCATGGAAGCCGCTTCGCTGTTAAATACTGTTATTTTACCATTATCATCAACAGCAATCAAACCATTGCCCATATTAGCTATTATCCGTTCCAGGTAACGCTTGGTATCAAGCAGATCCTGGTATAACCTGGCATTCTTTAAGGCTGCAGTAACCTGGGATGATAAAAAAGATAGCAGCTGAATATCTTCTTTGAAAAATGGTTCACCAGACATCTTTTGCCCCAGCATAATTACCCCTTCAAGTTCACTGCCGGTAAGCATTGGCACAACTATATCAATTTTTAGTTCGCTCATTTCTTTTTCAAGCTGTTTTGTGAGTGAGCCAACCTTTTGCTTATTAAGATCTGACTGAAGAACAATGTCCTTATTCTCTTCAAGATGCTTAAGAAGATTATCACCAACTGCAGCAAACTCGCTGCACTGCTTATCATCTTTTGCAATTTCGTCTATACCAGCACCATAATAAAGCACTTTACGGTTGACCAGGCAGTAATAGTAACCACATTCCAAATCCATATCCCTGACTATTTCGGTAACCAGCGATTCAATCAATTGATTAAGATTTAGCAGGGTTGTCAGCTTATGTATTTTATCCAACAGGGAAGTCCGATAGTCGTAAGTTTTGCGAAAAAGGTAGCGATCGAGTACTTTTTGAACCAGGTTTCTAAAAGGCGAAAAGCTAAAAAGCACCAACAATACGGTTAAGATAATTAAGAAATCAACGCCCATACTATAAAGGTCAATCGCTGTACTTCTAACAAAACGAATAAACAGCCATAGTAATACTACCATTATTAGGATAGCCACTACGGTAGACATATTTTTTCTGATCGCCAAACGCATATCCATAAACCTGTACCTGATGATTGCATAAGTTACAGAACCAACCATTACCGTGGAAAATACCGGGCCCAGGGGCCTGATATCAAAGCCTGCTATTTCACTGAAATTTAATAGAGGCAGGAAAACATTGGCCAGGGATGAAAGTGCGAGCGAAATAATGATGCCGCCAAAAAGATATTTCAACTGCATTTTCTGCAAACCGCGGGCAGCTCCGGCTCTTTTGTATAAACGAACCAGTGCATAAAGCGCCAACCCAACATAAGTGAGAACATAGGGAAGAAATAAAAAACTAAAGGTCGGCACTTTCGACAGGTGAGGTTCGGCCAATCCACTGATTAGATATGGACTAAAAGATGATAAAAAGAGGGTAATACATATAAGCAAAACCATAATATTGTATTTTGTTGCCAGTGGTTTCCCCGCGGGAAATGATAAAGAAAGGGTATAGACATGCCAGATAATCATAATTCCGGCAGCGTGACTGGCCCGAACCCAAAAAAGAATTTGTTCATAATTATTCGTAAGGGTAACCATTAAAACTGCAAATGCCCAGGCAGCAGCATTCAAAGATAAGCTGAATATTATCCGAGTCAACAGGATGCCCGGTTTTTTATTCAACACCAGGATGCCAAGCAATAGATGCGCTATAATAGTAGCTGTGAGCAACCCGAGGATAAGATCAGTCAACTTTAAACCCCTTCCTTTGTATTAACTGCCGGGGTCGATCGGCATAATAATCTGGATTTACCAGACTACAAATCAGGTGGCGCTGGATAGAACCAGGCTGCTTATGCCCCCGCCAAATCCACGGACATTGACCAGGGCCCTGTTAACCCTGGCAGTTCTTCCTGTGCCCGGAACATAATCGAGGTCACACGACTTTCCCGGTTTTTCAAGATTTATAGTGGGAGGAACAAAATTGTTCCGAATCGACATTGCTGCCGTTATAGCCTGGAGAGGACCGGCAGCTGCTCCCGGATTTCCGATCATTGATTTAATTGAACTAATAGGGACGCTATATGCCCGTCTTTTAAACAGATCCTTAATTGCCGTAGTTTCCACACGGTCAATTACCGGATCCCCCGGTGCACAGGCACATATATAGTCTATTTCAGCAGGAGTAAGTGCAGAATTTTCAAGTGCATGCTCCATGGCATCATATATGGTTGTTTTCATTTTTTTTAGCGAGTAAATAGTTGAAAGCCCCCCACCGGAAAAATTTGCATATATTTTCCCATTTCGGCGCAGTGCATTCTTCTTTCGTTCCAGGATTACCACACCGGCCCCTTCCGATAAAACTCCACCCTCACGGTCGATATCGAATGGCCTGCAAGCTTTTTCCGGTTGATCATTATATGATGTCGGCACCATTTTTGCCGAGCAAAAACCGGACAACACCAAGGGGGAAAGCGGAGTATCAACCCCACCTGCAATTACCAGGTCAGCATCTCCACGGGCAATGGACTCTGCTCCAAAAATAATGCTGTTTAACCCGGAAGTGCAGGCAGTAGATATTGTAATTACCTTATCATACGATTTTAAAACCTGAGAGACTATTACAGCCGGGGTATGCGGAAAAGCCGAAATAAGGGAGTCGGGTGCTGCCATTCCCTTATCTTCGAAAAGATGAAATTCCCGTTGCACCACTTCCATATCTGTCGTGCTTACTCCCATATAAACAGCTGTCCGGTAATCGGCCAGATCTTCCGGGGATAGGCCGGCATCTTCAAGGGCCAGCATCGTAGCAATTACAGAGAGTTTACAGGCTTTTGAATCAGGAAGATTACCGTTGTAGTACCCGTTGCAATTGGTCAAATCAGCAGATTTTATTTCACCCGCTATCCGGCACGGTAATCCGGAAGGATTAAAACTGACAATTCGTTTTATCCCGGAACGACCCGAAGTTATGGCATCCCAGTAGGCATTAATTCCAATTCCGTTAGGAGCAACCGGCCCCAGTCCGGTTATAACTACTTCGTCCATACTATTGCCCCCGCTCATAATGCTGTTCCCCTGCTATCACAAACAGCACGAATCAACCAGTTTTGCTTCCCGTAAACCAGCAAAACGGTTTCCGGTTTTAAACCGGCAGATAACAATAATGCTTTTATTTCATCTTCGCTATAGAAGGTAAATTCTTTTTTCCTTTTTATAAAAATATTAATTAATATAAAAACAGACATGGGAAACAGCACCTTAAGCACCTGGCCGACAAAAACGAACAACCAGGATTTTGGATATGTTTCTTTTAACAAACTGAGATGTTCCCTGACAATGGGGGTTATTTTCGGCTCTTTTAAAGGAGTGGACAATACCAGCCGACCGCCCGGCTCTAAAATTCTACCAAATTCATTCACCAGATGCTCTGCTTCACTAATTGCATAAATTACATTCAGGCAGACAATTCCGTCAAATAAATGGTTAGCAAAGGGAAGTTCTTTGTTAAGGTCCGTCTCCAGCAAAGTGACTTTTGTTTTGTTCTGCCCGAGCTTTTCTTTCGCCCTGTTCAGCATTGCCGGAGAAAAATCCACTCCATGAAGCTGGTAATCGTCTGTAGAAGCGCTGAGTAACCGTAAAAAGTTACCTGTTCCACACCCTGCATCCAGGTAAAATAATCCTTTCCGGGGCTCCAGCAGGAGAAACGCTTTCTCAAGCATTACCTGGTACGGGGACAGCCTCAATAAAATCATGTCATAAACTCTTTCATAAAACTGCCAGAACTTATTATCCATTATTTCCCTCTATCTGTTAATATTTTCATCATATTTCTTTATATTAGTAATCACTACTAATAAATTGATTATATTCCAATCGTATAAGTTATATATAGAAGTTGAGAAATCCTCTTTTTTTATTAATAAAACTTAATTAGCCAGGGAAACACCAGTAAATAATATTTCTAATCTATGGTAAAATAAATATCACCAAGTGAACCGGCTGATCCTGAGTTGGTATAGAGGAGGAAGAAAGTATGGATAAGATTTTTTACCCTGAGTCTATTGTTATTATCGGGCTTTCCTCAAAACCAACCAACATCCCCCGTCTGACCCTTGAAAACCTGCTGCGCTGGGGCTACAGGGGCAGAATATTTGGAGTTAATGAACGCAGTGATGATGTTCACGTAGATGGTGTAAGAATGTTTAAAACCATTGAAGACCTTCCGGAAATCCCCGATCTGGCCTACTGTATGATCCCCGCTCAGTTGATTCCCGGCATGATGAAACGCTGCGGCAAGTTCGGTATTAATAGAATGGCCATCCCTTCAGGTGGTTTTTCTGAATACAGCAGCGAAGGGGCTGAACTGGCCAAAGAGCTGCTGGCAATAGCCCACGAGCATGGTATTCGTTTTGTCGGGCCGAACAGCGTCACAGTTGCTAATACGGAGAATGGCCTCTGCCTGCCTTTTGTTGCCCTTCACAAGGCCCCAAAAGGAGAAATGTCAATAATTTCCCAGAGTGGCGGTGTTTCGCTGACAATGTTAAACTACCTGTTTGATGAGAAAATCGGGTTGGCTAAGTTTGCCAGCATTGGCAACAAGCTTGACCTGGATGAAGTAGACTTCCTGGAGTATTTCGGGGAGGATCCGCAAACAAAAGTAATCTGCCTCTACCTCGAAAGCATCAGCCGCGGCCGCAAACTGATAGAGACAGCCAAATATATTGACAAACCAATCATAGTTTATAAATCAAATACCACAGAAGCAGGTAAAACTGCAGCGATGAGCCATACAGCAGCCCTGGGAAGCGACGAGGATATTATTGACTCTGCCTTTGAAGAAGCAGGAATGATCAGAATAGATAATTTTCTTGACTTCGTTGAAGTAACCAAGGCTTTTCATCTTCCTCCTATGAAAGGTAACCGGATCATGGTGATGAGCCCGGCCGGGGGATTTTCAGTGATCGGAGCAGATCTCTGCGAAAAAGCAGGCTTTAAGTTTGCCGATATGGATGAGCAATTTTATAAAAGCCTGAAAAAGTTCAGCAATGCCGGGGTTATTAATTTTTCCAACCCTCTTGATATGGGTGACATATATGACCCCAAGCTGACCGCTCATGTTTTTTACTCGGTTATGCATTCCGACCAGGTTGACGGATCGGTTTATATTAGTCAGAGACCACAGATGCCCGCAGGAGAAAATATTTTTCATAAAATGTTTTTAACAGACTTATCCAAGGAAGCTTGGGGGGCAATGCTATCATCGGGGAAACCTCTTGCCATCTGCCTTTTTGGCCCGACCAGGATGATCCAGCAAACAAAACGCTATGTTGAATTCCCAATTTTCAATAGTCCCGAAGAAATGATCAGGGCACTTGCCATGCAAATGAATTATTATCGTAAGCGCAATGAAATACTGGCGCAGGAAAAACCATTGCCGCCGCAGGGTATTGATCACAATGCAGCACAGGTATGGATAAAAATTAGAGAAGGTGATTATGGGGAAGAATCCCTGGAACTGTTAAGCACTTATGGAATTAAAACCATACCCTCAAATACTGCGGCAACTCCCGATGAAGCAGTGGAGATTGCCGGTAACCTTGGTTATCCTGTCGTCATGAAGGTGGTCTCTCCACAGGCTTTGCACAAAACAGACGCAGGTGGAGTACTGCTGGATATAAAGACCGCGGAAGAAATTACTGCCGGGTTTGACCAAATCCGCAGCAATTTAAAACATTATAACGAACAGGCTGTTTTTAGCGGAGTAAGGATTCAAAAGATGGCTCCAGGGGGATATGATATGTTCGTCGGGGGAAAATACGATCCTTCTTTTGGTCCGGTAATTTACTTCGGTATGGGCGGCATATATATAGAAGTAATAGAGGATATAACCAACATACTGTGCCCTGCCAGCTACGATAGTACCAAAAAACGCTTGAAACAGCTTAAGGCCTGGCAGATTTTAAGCGGTTTACGCGGTAACAGCCCCGGGGATGTTGATGCTTTTATTGACCTGATCATCCGTACTTCATACCTGCTGACAGATTTCCCCGGCATCAAGGAAATTGATATCAACCCGGTCAGGGTTTTTGCTGAAAGCAAAGGGGCATTAGCCCTTGATGCCAGGATCCGCCTTTTAGTTTAGGAACGCTTATGCCTGATTATGCCCGAGCAGGGGATTATATCAATACCTTTTTCCTCGATTCCATCCAGCAACAAATTCATACCCAGTGAATCACTTGATATATGCCCGGCTATAACCACGTTTAAGTGATGCTTTTCCGCTTCCTTGCGATGTTTGTCACTCATATGCATTCCAACGATAGTTCCGACTCCGGCCTGTGATAGCTTTTCATAGGAGTTTTCTGATCCGCTGGTTCCACCTGTCATATCAACCAAGACTTTACCGGCTCTTCTTTCTTTGCTGCCAAGTATAATCTCGGGACCGGCGCAGTTCTTTACAGCTTCAGCATATTCGGGAATCTCCTTGAGCAGTTTAATGAGCTCTCCAACAGTTTTCGGCTTTTCCCGATCGAATAAATCCTGCAGGTAGGAAGTAACCTGGTTATCTGCAACAGTATGAGCACACATCATCGAAAGGCCTAAAATTTTAGCTGCATCAATCGCCCGATTATGATTCACAGGCATCAGCCCTCTTTTTACCTCGCTGATGCGTGAAGCCATCAAAGATTCCGCCACATTGATCGGCACACCGAACCGGGCCATAATATCTTCCTGCAAATGCATCACATCATGCAGGGCAGCAAGCGCTTTTCCTTCGGGATGGTGAGCCATAATTAAATCTACAGGCTTACCCTTTTCTCCAAGCTTTTCAGCTAGTAAAACTTCACCCACCTCGATATCAACACCAACTAAAATTCTTTTTACTTCGGTACCGGGATCACCACAGAGTATCCTGGTATCGCTGTAGGGGTTGGTTAATTTTTCTAGGTCGTAATCCTTTTTCTCGTCTTCCTTCATTTCATCATACTTTTTTTTCTCACTTTTCAGGGCTTCCCTGACATCTTCGCTTCCCCGGGGATCCTGTTCAATACCTTTTTCAATTACATAGTTGTATATTTCCTTGATATTCATTTATTACAACTCCTTTTGCTTATTAAAAAGTAATTTTTAACCCAGTTTGGAGCTTATGGAATCTTTTTTTCAACTTCTCCGACAGGGCACATGATGCTTTAAAACCGGTACAGTGCCCGGTATAAACCTCTGCTCCTTCCATTGCTGAAAAGGCATCCAGGGTTTCGTTAATCCTCTGGTCATCGGCGGAAATAAGGTGGAACCCGCCAATAACCGCTGCTACCTGTTCAATCCCGGTCTGGTTTTTCGCTTTCTCTACAATACTGATAATCCCGGGGTGTGAGCATCCAGACAATATAACCAACCCAGCGGGCAGTTTAAAGATTAGGGAAAGATCGTCTGAGAGACGATCCTGGATAACTTTACCCTCTGACAGGGTATATGCCTTTAGGGTCAGACTTTGTTCAAACTCAACAATATCCATAATCTCACCACTGGTTACAACCCCGGGGAATAACGGTAAAGGCTCACTGGTTAGCAGTAAATCACCGCCTGCTTTTTCAATTGAGTCCCTGCTTGCATCCGGAAACAAGCCATGAGTTCTCAATAGAGGATTGATGGTAAAATTAGGCCGGAAAACAGTTGGATGGGCTATTACGGGCAATCGCTGCGAACCTGCAGCCTTCAGAAAACCCATTAAACCGCCACTGTGATCGTAATGGCAGTGAGAGAGCACAACCATATCCATCCCCTTAGGGTCTATGCCCAGCAGCTGCATGTTATGCAACAAGGGTTCCGCATCCTGTCCGGTATCAAACAACAGGCGCATTCTTTTTTCCCTGTAACGCGCTTCAACGAAAAATGATACTCCATGCTGAGCCAGCAAACCGCTATCAAAACCGGCGCTATCCTCAATAATTACGGTAATCTGCAGTTCATCCAGTTCGCATAATTCTTTATCCATCATATCATCTCCTGTTATACTTTTTAATCGGCAGGATACCGGTAGGAAACCTTACAGTCAGACCACAAGGTGATTATATCACAGCATCCATTATTATGGCTGTCTTAAAACCTAATAGCAGGAATCAACTATACTATGGCGAATAGCTGTGTAAGTAATTATTATTCTTTAAAATAAGCAAAAAAGACAAAGGGTGGATGAACCTGATAAAAAATGCTGTTGAAGTAATTAAGAATGCACTGCTGATTGACCGTCTACCCGGGCACCAGTTTGACCACGCTAACCTCCAGCGTATTATTCTGATGTTTTACATCTTGCTACCACTTCATCTAATTTTGATTGCCCTTTTCACAGTGGCCTTAAAAGATACCCCGCCAGGGACAGACCAGATAACCTATCACTGGCGTATATATATTATCTATGCGCACAGCATCATGCTTATCTTGTTAACCGTCGGCGGATTAATTGCTTTACAATCCAGAAAAGGTAAATTCGCCGACCGCATGATCGGGTTAACGCTGTCGCACCTTTTTGCCTTTCTATACCTGCTGCTGGGTGTTATCACCTGTGTAATCGACCAGTTTGTAACCAGCAGCATTAACCCGTTCTTAATCGCCAACGTAGCCGTAGCCCTGTTTGTTATTATGCGCCCCCTTTTTTCAACTTTGATATATACTTTATCTTACCTGATCTTCTTTTTCATGATTCCCCTAACACAGCACAACATCGAATTAATTTCCACTGTTCGTGTTAACGGTTTAAGCGCTTCTGCTGTTGGCCTGGGGTTGGCCCTGGTAATGTGGCGGACAAATGCTTTAAGTACTTTGCAGCAACAGTTGATCCAAACACAGAATAAGGAACTGGAGAAGAAAAATCGGCAGCTCAGGCATATGGCCAGCACCGATATGATGACCGGGTTATATAATAGAACGCGTTTTACTGAATTTGTAGAAATGGAAGCTGAAAGGCTAAAAAGAAGCGAGGGAACTTCAAGCCTGATTATTCTTGATCTTGACGACTTCAAGAATGTAAACGATTCTTACGGTCACCCAAATGGAGACACTGTTCTTAAACTGATAGCGGGAGTTATTAAGGGTCAGATTCGTTCCACTGATATCCTGTGCCGGTTCGGTGGTGAGGAATTTGCCGTGCTATTACCCGGAACAACACCTGATGGAGCCTTTAATGTTGCCGAAAAAATCCGCCGGGCTATTGAAGGCTGTACCTTTACCGGAAAACTGGAAAACTTAAAAATTACTGCCAGCCTCGGCGTAACTGCCCTGGGAAACAACGGGGCAACCTCCTTTAACACTGCTTATCAAAAAGCAGATAACGCTCTTTATAAGGCCAAGAAAAAGGGAAGAAACAGAAGCGAAATAGCTATCTAAAAAGCAATCTGATGCAGTTCTACTGCCCTATCTTTCCATTCCTCATAAAGAGCATTATCCCAATATCCGGGATATTCATTATAATGTTTATATATTTTTACTGCAGTGTTAACTACTTTATTAAGCTTTAAAAGCAGTGACAGACGACCTATTCCGCTTAAGGCTTTGATTGTCTTTAGCAGTCCCGGGGGTTCAAATCTGCCGTTAATGGCGTTCTGCAAAGTCCCGGTGTCCAACAAATTTTTGATAAAGAGATAATCCAGTTCATCGTGGCTGAAAGTTTGCAGCATCGTCCTTAAAGCGGAAAGTGCGGCAAAAGATTTACCCCTGTTGCTATCACAATAAAACTTTTTATTAATACCCCACAGTATGCCAATATCATTCCTTTGCTCTTTTGCTGCCTGGCAGATGACTTCCGCTGCCCACAGTGCATTCAGCACCGCTGACCCCACCCCGCAACCAGTGGTTGGAACAGAAGTGGAAGCAGCATCACCAATAACAAGAAAACCGTTCGTTACAAAACTGGTCAACGGACGCCCGACAATACATAAGCTGCGGCCACCCCTGATTTTTTCATCTTTGATGGCCCTGTTCCTGAGAATAAACTCCTCGATTATATCTAAAGGGTCGGGGTTGCCCGGTGCGTTCTTTACACCGGCTCCCACATCTACCTGGTTCTCATTGTGAATATGGCTCCACTGGTACCCTGTGCAAAACCCGTAGCGGTATTGATCGGGGACTTCTGAAAAACCTCCTTCTTTCGGTCCATACAAGCGCACTTCCCGGTGGACAAGGGCATAATCGCTATCATGAAATGGATCTGCCAAACCTGTGTATTCAGGAAGCGCAGTCCTTAAGATCGATTTGTAGCCTGATGACTCTACAACCAGATCGGCATATACTTCTTTCTCCTCACCGGAAATAAGGTCCTTAAATCTTATTCCGTGAACATCTACTCCTCCCAGACCTTTTCGCCCGTTCTCATGGAAAAGCAGTCCATTAACTTCGTGGTCATAAATAATTTCTGCCCCTGCATCAAGCGCCTCTTTAATCAGCTGTTGACCCAGCCTGCGACGATCTGTTGTAATCATTCTGAACTCCACTACTTTACAGTCGGCATATCCGGGGGAATTGACCCGGAGATGAGTCACAGCATGTTTTTCAAATAGACCTTCATGATCTCCTGTTTCCTTAACCAACTTACCTTTCCAGCAACCATTAACCAGTTCAGGCATATCAAAACCAGCTTTTGCCAGGGCAACCAGTTCAACTGCATCAGACCAATCATGACCAAGATCGTCAAAACTGCCCTTTTCGTAGATCGTTACGTCAATATTATGCCGGGCCAATTCCCGGGCCAGAACTGCCCCTCCCGGACCGGCTCCCGCTATTATCACTTTATAAGCCATTTAATCACCATTTGTCCTTATCAATTGGTTCCCAGGCAAATACTACTCCCTGTGCTTGGACATACCTTTCTAAATATTTTTATGACAGTGTTGTAATTATTCGACTTTTGTAAACATTTTTCCTGCCCCAGGGTTTGACCTCTTTTTGTATATAACCTAAATTCTTCACTAAAGGTAAATATTTTAACGGGGGCGCCGGAGGAAATAAAAATCGGTCAATCCAAAAGCAACAGGAATTCTAAAAACAGCAAGGGATTAACTGTATTTTAGATGGGTCGCAGAAAAGAAAAATAGGGAATATTCCGCATTACCCAGAAAATCAGGATCAGGGCAAATACAGACCAAATGAAAAATGGGGCAATCTTTAAGTCATCAATTGAATAGTTTTTATCAAATAGAATCCTGAGAATTAACCATAGGGCATATGCAACCAGGGGCAGGATAAAAACAGCGAGGGCGTTACTCTTTAAAGATAGCATAATGTTTCCACTAAATAGATGGAGCATCGCCCTGGTAGCACCACAGGCCGGGCAAAGCAGCCCGGTTAACTGGTAGAACAGGCAGTGATAAGGCCGGACTGCATCGCGCAAATCCTGGTCTGCCACATAGAGTATTACAGCACTGACAACTATCAGTAAAAATATAAACACACCCCGCTCAAACCAGTGATGAGCGGGGTTATTTCTTTTACTGCTCATTTTTTACCACCTATACATCTCACTCTCAATCATGTTGAACAATCCGGGGAAAATTATATGGCCGATAATTGCAAAAATGATTCCAAGAGCAATTCCTGCTGCTCCCAGAATAATACCGGCCATGGCGTATTGCTGCTGCCTCTGCTGGGCAAGAATGCCGCAGACCAGGGCACCGATACCGAGAATTATTGCCAGGTAGCCACAACAAAAGATAAAGATAACGGCAAGGATACCACAGACAAGAGAAACAATGCCCAGGGTATTGTTTGGTTTTTCAACAACTACAGGTATATTGTTGTCATCCATTTTTTAACCCTCCTGATGTTTTAGTTATTAGTTTCAAACCGCCTTCTCCACTCATCGCCAAGAACATCTTCCCACCAATCGATCAGTTCGTCCATATTACCTCCCTGCCCGTTACCTTCACCATTACCGGGAGGAGGTTCTTCGGGAGGAGGTTCCTCGGCAGGAGGAGGTTCTTCAGACGGAGGTTCCTCCACGGGAGGAGGTTCTTCAGATGGAGGCTCTTCCCCGGGTATTTCCGTTTCGTCTTCTTCGGCAGGATCGGGAATAATTTCAGTATGCATATTACAAATTGTCCTGGGTGCATATTTTTCAATAAAATAATCACTGCGAATTGTTCCTGCTGCCCGACAAATAGCGCTGGGGCGAAGACCGGAAAGTGAGCATACCTCCATCCTGATTATTCCATCCGGGCGGTTAAAATCCCTTTTTTCAAGATCCTGAAAAACTTTAAGAAATACTTCCCGTAAAAATGCTGTCGAATAACGCCATCCCTGCTGAATACCTCCCATCTTCGGCTCATCATAACCCATCCAGAATGACGCCACCAAGTTAGGTGTATAAGCAACCAGGTAAACATCTTTCCAGTTTTCAGTCGTTCCTGTTTTAGCAGCCACAGGACGATCGATTTGCAGAGCGCGACCGAGATAAACCCTTACAAAATCCTGCAAAATATCATTAACTATAAAAGTAGCCTGCGGGCTTAACACCTGGCGGGGATTAACCTTTTGCTCGTATAAAATCACACCGTGTCGATCTACTATTTTTTCGACTGTATGCAGTTCCACCCTGATTCCTTCATTGGCTAAAACGCCATAAGCCTGTGCCATATCAATTGCTGTCACCCCGTAAGTGAAACCACCCAAAGTCAAAGCCAGGTTATCTACTTCACCCGGTGAAATAGTTGAAATACCCATCCGCTGCGCATAGCCAACTCCCACCCTGGTTCCGAGAGCTTGAAAAGCCCGGACGGCAGGAACGTTATAAGAATAGTAAAGCGCTTCCCTCACCGAGATCATACCCCTGAAGCGATTGTCAAAATTTTTCGGTTTCCATCCCTGCGGACCGGTAAATGGTGAATCATCAAGAGTTGAGCCCGCTCCGGCCAGGACCCCTTCTTCCAGGGCAGGAGCATAAGTAATAATTGGTTTTATTGCCGAACCGGGCTGGCGCAGGGTGGTGAATCTTAAAATTTCATCATATCTTTTACGATACTCTCGTCCCCCACCCAGGGCTTTAATTCTCCCGGTGACAGGATCGGCAACAACTATTGCCGCCTGGGGTTGGGCGATACCCTCTTCTTCGTCAATAAATTCCTGAATCTGGGCTCTGGATAAATCACGGCCCGGAGGAAGTTGAGTTATTGCTTCTTTTATACCCCCCATATCAACCATTATTGTGGAAGGGTATAGATCGGTACGTCCGAGAACTTCTTCCACGTGGACCTGAAGCTCCGGCTCAAGTGTAGTATAAACCCGCAAACCTCCGGTATATATTGCCTGATAAGCATCTTCACGCGAACCAATTGTTGGAACATCGCTCAAGATACGGATCAACTCATGATGAACAACATAGTCAACAAAATAAGGATATGAGTAATCAGGGTTGCGCGGTTCTGCGTAATCAATAACCTGCATTAATGCCAGGCGCTGCTGGTTAGCTGTTATATAGCCAAGACGAGTCATGCTGCCAAGAACAATCCGCATCCTGGCTTCAGAATCGGTTATATTATTCATCGGGTTATAAAAATTTGGTGACCTGACAGCCCCGGCCAGCATAGCCCCTTCAGCGATGGTTAAATTTGTTACATTCTTGTTGAAATATGTCTGGGCTGCGGCTTCCACTCCATATGCACCATTACCAAAATAGATTCGGTTAAGGTACATCTCCAGTATTTCTTCTTTTCCGTAATTTCTTTCCAGTTGTAGCGCCAGCCATATTTCCTGTACTTTTCTTTTATAGGTAGTTTCTGAAGTAAGAAAAGCATTTTGGGCAAGCTGCTGGGTAATTGTACTGGCTCCCTGGACAATTTCACCAGCTTTAAAGTTTGCATAGGCAGCCCTGATACTACCAACAACATCAAACCCGAAATGGTTATAAAAACGCTCGTCTTCCACTGCTATAAAAGCACTTTGAACATGTTCCGGGATATCTTCCAAACTGACTAATATTCGGTTTTGTTCTTCATGAAGGGCAGCAATCTCATCACCACTGCTGTCATAAATATATGAAGTTTCAACCGTGGCCAGTCGGGAAGGGTCGAGTGGAGGTGCTTCGTTAACGTAATTGACTACCACAGCTGCAGCGGCACCACCGGCTATTAAGAAAAGAACAAGCAGGACAAGAAAGAAACTTTTCAAAAACCCACTTCCCCTGCGTTGTTTTTTATTTTTCCGGACAGTCCGTCTTTCCGCTCTGACTCCTTTTGCTTCAAGAGTCTTTTGATCAAGCGGTTTTTTCTTTTCAGCCATATCTGTTAACTCTCCCTGTTTAACAATCAGGTTTATAATCTATCCCAAATTGATCAGGCTTTTGCGTGATGTTGCCTATTGATGTCCAAAAAACATTCAGTGCTATTATACCACAGCATCGTGTTTTTTAAGCAAACCATCACGTCGGCAGCACTTCAATTCTCAATTTTAAACCTCCCCCCGGAATATGTCTCAAATGTGATAAATATATAGGTTCGTTTTATTAAAAGCTCAGAAAAAATGATAGGTGGAAATAATATTTTTTTCCGTGCTCATTAAAGTTCGGCTCACTTGAACAGTGAACAGGATCAGATCAGTCCGGGAAGAGGTAATTGGCATTGTTATTGCTTGATCATAGTTTAATAACAGTTTATAGAAAGGGGAGCTCTAAAATGGATCGGGAAGCTGTTCTAAACGAAAGCAAACGTATTATTAACCTTATACTTAAAGATGAATTAAGCAAAGAGGAAAAAGACAGAGTTGTTTCAGACTCGGTCGAAAACTATGCCGAATATGTAAATCCAGCCATCCTCACAGTAAGAAAATCTGTATCATCGGATTATTCATTTGTTGAATGGGAAGATGAGGGGGCTGTATTCCGGGATACTCACGGAGTCGAATTTATTGACTGCCTTGGTGGTTTCGGCATTTATATGCTGGGTCACCGCAACCCAAGGGTAATAGAAGTAGTAAAAGCCCAGCTTGGCCGTTATGCCCTGCACAGCCAGGAACTGGTCGAACCGCTGCGGGGATATCTTTCAAAACTTGTTGCCATGATTACACCTGGCGATCTGCAATATTCCTTTATATGTAATGGTGGGGCAGAAGCAGTTGAGATGGCCCTTAAGTTAGCCAGGCTGGCTTCGGGGAAAACCTGGTTTATTTCTACTGTTAATGCTTTTCACGGCAAATCAATGGGTGCTGTATCTGCTACAGGTAAAGGGGTTTACCGGGCCCCTTACCTGCCTTTGATTCCCGGGTTTCAGCATGTTGAATATGCCGACGCGGAGGCTGTAGAAAAAGCAATCCGTAACCTAACCGCTGTTGGTGAATCAGTGGCCGGAGTAATCGTTGAGCCAATTCAGGGGGAAGCAGGTATTATTGTGCCACCGCCTGATTATCTTCCTGCCCTGCGCGATATTTGCAATCGCTACGGAGTATTCCTGATAACAGATGAAATCCAGACCGGCATGGGGCGGACAGGAACTCTCTGGGCAGTTGAGCAGGTAAACGTGGTTCCTGATATTTTGATCATGGGCAAAGCATTCGGTGGGGGAGTAATGCCGATTACAGGCATAGCCGCCCGCCCGGAACTCTGGAATAATATGCAGGACAATCCGTGGATTTTAGGTTCACCAACCTTTGGTGGAAACCCCCTCAGCTGTTCAGCAGCAATCGCTGCCATTAATTACACCCTGGAATGGGAAATACCAAAAATGGCTGAAGAAAAGGGTAAATATATTCTCGATAGACTGCGCGTATTGAAAGATAAATACCCCGGGGTGTTGAAAGATGTTCGCGGTAAAGGACTCTTGATTGGAATGGAGTTCCCAACTGATGAAATTGGTTTTAAACTGGCCAAGGATCTTTTTGATCAACGGGTCCTGGTAGGTGGAACCCTAAATAACGCCCGGGTTATCCGCATTGAGCCACCGGCAGTAATCAGCAGCGAACAGATAGATAACGTAATGGAAGCCCTTGAAAAAACCCTGGCCAAACTAGCCTGAGTAATAACTTAATAACAGACAACCATAAAAAGTTCCCGACAACAACGGGAACTTTTTTATTTTGGATCTTTAAAAAGGGCAATAAAGATATCAACGAGTTCCGGGTCGAACTGAGTCCCGGAACAGCTGAGGATTTCATCAAGAGCATCTTCGATTTTTCTTGCTTTGCAGTACGGGCGATCATTGGTCATGGCGTCGAAAGCATCAACAATAGCCAGGATACGGCATTCAATCGGGATTTCATCTCCAGAAAGACCGAGAGGATAACCCTGGCCATCCCAACGTTCATGATGCTTCAGAATCAGGTCGGCTACCGGAGAAAGATCAGGAGAAGTAATGGCAATACGGTATCCTTTTTCAGGATGTAACCGCATCACCTGCCATTCTTCACTGCTTAGCTTGCCTTTTTTAAACAATATACTGTCCGGTATACCAACTTTGCCCAGGTCATGAACATTAGCAAGAAGAGCCAGGTCGGATAACTGCCTTGAAGACAAGCCCACTCTTTCTCCTACCTGGCGGCAAAAATCTGCTAAACGGAGGGCATGCCCGTTAGTGAGATAATCACGCTCGGCAAGAGCAGTCATTAAGGCTTTCACCGTCCTGTTCCTGACCCGGTTGCTGCGATAAAGCTTGTCATGATACATATGATCATCAGCCTGCTTAAAAACTTCATGCAATCTTTTATCATTTCCATTAGCAGTGGCTACACCGATCGAAAGACCAAGCGGCAGATCGGGGTGTTCCCTGTTATATTTTTCAATGTTTGTCCTTATTCTTGCTGCAACCTGTTCTCCTGTTTCTGCATCAGTAGCAGGCAAAATAGCCGTAAATTCATCGCCACCGACCCTGGCCAGAATATCACCTTTTCGAATAGATATTTTCAAAATTTCGGAAGCTGCCCTGAGCAGGTCATCACCGGCAAAGTGACCAAGCGAATCATTAACAAGCTTGAGGTCGTCCAGGTCAACAGAGATCATCGTAACCGGAAAATCACGGCCTTTTTCAAGGCGATTCATCTCTTCTTCAAAATAAGCCCTGTTGTGAAGCCCTGTAAGCTGATCATGCATACCGAGATATTTAAGCTTCTCTTCCAGCTTAACTCTTTCAGTAATATCACGGGCCAGGCCGCGAAAACCACAGACCTTACCATGCCTGTCCCGGACCAGTGATGCTGATATTTCTGAAAATATAAGCGAACCATCCTTGCAAATTAGTTCCAGGGTTATACTGCGAAGCGGATTGCCTGAATAGTAGAGCTTACGGAAGGTTTGAAAAACCGTTTCAGGATCTTTATAGATCTTCCTGAAGCTCATACCTTGTAGTTCCTCAGCACTGTAACCAAGCATTTTAACGGTAGCATTGTTAAAGAAAGTCAGATTGCCTTCAAGATCAACTTCGTAATAAGCTTCCTGGATATTGTTAATAATCTCGCGGTATTTTTCTTCCGATTGACGAAGTGCATTTTCAAAATGCTTCCTTTCGGTTATATCGCGAACAAAGGTAATCACCTTTCGATCACCGATTACTTTAATTCTCGACTCAAGGTAGAGCGGACCTTCTTTGGCAGGGAAAGTGAACTCAAGCGTTTGCATGATACCAGTTTCCAGCGCTTTTTTAATTGACTGCAGGATAACCGAAACAATTTCCCCGGGCAATATGTCTTCCATCTTTTTACCAATCATTTCCTCCCGGGGCAGGTAAAGCAGCTCATCTCTCCCGCTCAGTATATCGAGATAATACCCCTGGTCATCGTGCAAAATGATCAGATCGGGAGTTGCTTCAATAATTGTACTTTTTACCGCTTCACTTTCCTGAAGCATACTTAACATCTTTTTACTTTCAGTAATATCTTCGCCTATACTTAAAAATTCTTTTATTTCGTTTCGATCATCAAAAAGAGCCCTGTTGATCCAGCGAATCCATCTTTCCTCACCGTCTTTATTAATATTATTATGTTCATGGCTGGAAATAGGGTTTTCATAAGTTAACGATTTAAAATGGCTAATCACTTTACGGTATGCTTCTGTGGTCAGTAGCTTAGACAAACCAAGGCCTTTTAGGGTCTCCATGGTTTCGCCATAAAATTTGCAGTAAGCATCATTGCCGTTGATGATTTTATAATCGGGGGACAGGCGGCATACCATGGCTGGAATATCTTCTGCTATAGTCCTGTACCACTCCTTGCCGGCTTCAGCTTCTTTTTCTTTCTCTTTCAATTCGACGGTATTCGCTATAACTGCAGCAAAAGGTTTCAGTAAATGTTCATCCTGAATCATTACTTCTGCTTCTCCGGCCAGTAACAGTGTGCCAACTAAACGTCTATTCAGGACCAACGCCAGGATAATATAACTGTCTATTCCAAGGATCTTTTCAGCAACCCTGCTGATCTGGATAGGAATCTTGCCAAAAGTAGCCTCGTTCAAACTTTTAAACCTGGCCACCCGCCTGGTTACCATCTCATCGTAAGACTTGCTGCAAACTGGAGAACGAAAACCAATTATCTGTGAACCGATGATCCCGGTTAACCTTGAATTATCCTTTTCCGAAACTGTAATACTACGACAAATAAGTTCGCCGGCCTGGCTGTCGAAGGTGTTAATCAGGGACACTTTTGCCTTGATAATGGATTTCATTTGATTGAGGATATAACTAAACATTTGATCAGGAGTAATCCTGGTTAAACCATTGGCGAATTGGCTGAAAGCATCAAAAAGTTCAACCGCAGACCAACCGGAGATTCTGCCATCATCTGTAGTGCTTACTTTATGTTGACTTTGGTTAATAAAATCACTTTTAGAGTTCATCTGTTATAACCCATTTCAGCTGCCTTTTTTGAAAAAATAGATTAGCCCCGAAAAAATCGGATGTTTTCCGAAATATGTATTACTAATCATGATCAAGAAATACTACCATCTTAACTTTTATAACCATAATACTTCTTTTCCTCTGAAGCAATGCTGCTATAAGTTAAACCAGCATCACGGGCGCTTACAGTATTATTATGGTGGGCGCTGAACTTTATGATGGGCTGCCTGACCAGGGGAAGGCCTTTGCTATCCAGACTGGTGAGCTCGGTTAATTCATGTACATACGGCACAGAATTATTATAATAAAAAGATAAAAGGATAGAGAAGACATATCTCCGGATAATCAACCGGAACTCACCTGACAAACTGTTTCTATCTATTTTTTATAGTCTGGATCATGATATGGATTTTTCATTTCAGTTCCACAGTAGCAACACTCAATAATATTCCTGCTTCGATCTGGACAGGAACTGTAAAACTTTTTTCCACAGTGCGGACATACCCACTCATACAATAAAATCATTCCCTCGTATTTATTGATTAGTGTGCATGTTCATGGCGGTCTTTAGATTCATTATATACTTTGTAAGGAATTCAGACAAACAATTTAACGGCCTTTCCAGTTCGGGTTTCTTTTTTCCATAAACGCATTAATACCCTCGCGGAAATCTTCTGTCTGTAGAAGAAATTTCAGTGCTTCCTGTTCAATTTTTAAAGCTTCAGGCAAATCTTTCCCAATACCAGTATCAATTGTTTCTTTAATTTTGGCAAGGCCCAGGGGTGGTCCGGAAGCAATTTTAAGAGCCAGGCCGGTGACAAACTGATCGAGCTCTTCTCTCTTAACTAACCAATCAACAAGACCTATTGCAGCCGCTTCTGCTCCATTTACAGTATCGCCGGTAAAAATCATCCACTTAGCCCTTGCTGCTCCAATTCGTCTTGGCAGTCTCTGGGTTCCACCCCACCCAGGCATTAACCCGCGTTTTATTTCCGGCATACCTATTTCAGCATTGTCTGAGGCTATAATAAAATCACAGGCGAGAGCAATTTCATAACCTCCTCCGAAGGCATATCCATTGATCATAGCAATAACAGGTTTTCCAAACTCTGCAATCATTTCTGTAATCGGTTCAACTGCCGCCGCCTCGGAAAGATCGCAACCAACTGAAAAACAGTGTCTGATTTCCTGACGTCCATCTTTTTCCCTGATTCTTGGATTCCCGGTCACAACCACAGTTCTGATCCGGTCATCAGAAGCCAGTTCAGAGAAAGCTCTTTTTATCTCAATACTCATAGTGCTGCTGATTGCATTCAGCTTTTCCGGACGATTAAAAATAATCCGGGCCAGGGAATCATATTTTTCAAGAACTATGCTCTCGTAAGTGATTTTAAACACCTCCTGGATTAAAAAAATTCTTCCTGGGCGCCTGCTGTTTCAAGAGGATCAAAAGAGCGGAAAGCAAGCGGTTCACCCTGGAGGAATTTTAACGATGATCCGAAAGTTTCCCGGGCCTTTTTATAGAAAACTCCGAGAGGTATTTTATCACCCCACTGCCTGGAAAGTTTCATTGCTTCCGACCAGTTTTCTGGATCTTCTATGGTGGGGAAATAAATCCTTTCACCATACCAGCGATATGTATTGATCTTATTAAAAGAAACACATGGCTGTAAGATATCGATCAAGGCATAACCGGGGAACAAGATGGCTTCTTTCATTGTCTCTTTGAGATGCTCTTTTTCTCCGCTATAACAGCGGGCTACAAAACCGGCTCCCAGGACCAGGGCAAGGGAGAGAGGATTTAAAGCAGGGATAGCCACACCGCTTGTCTGCACCCCTGTAACCATACCAGGATCACTGGTTGGGCTGGCCTGTCCCTTGGTTAAACCATAAATCTGGTTGTTGTGGATAAAATGAACCAGATCAGGGTTCCTGCGTATGTTGTGGATAAAGTGGTTTCCACCCTCACCATAGGAATCTCCATCACCACTATCTACTATCACTTTCAAATTTTTGTTGGCAAGACAAGCTCCCAGAGCCGGAGGTAAAGCACGCCCATGGAGGCCGTTGAAACCGTTTGCTTCTATGTAGTGCGGCATCTTGGCTGCCTGACCTATACCCGAACAGATTAAAACCTGATCGGGTGGCAGCTCAAGCTCGGCAATTGATTTTGCCAGAGACTCGCGGATATTAAAGTTGCCACAACCAGGGCACCAGGCGGTTTCTTTTGACATGTAATCTTCGGCTTTAAGCACGTTTTTCCACCTCCCTGACTATCTCATGAGATAAAAACGGCCGTCCGTCGTATTTCAGGATTTTCTGATCTACAACCAGGCCAGTTTCCCGGTGAATTATTTCTGCCAGTTGTCCGCTAACATTGTTCTCTATACAAAAAGAATAATCAACCTGTGCCATTATATTCTTCAGCCGCTTCTGGGGTAGCGGCCATAAATCGCTAAACTGCAGCATTGCAGCCTTTTTCCCCAGGGCTGATAAGGCATCTACTGCTTCACGGATAACGCCATAAGTTGAGCCCCAACCGATCAGCAATATTTCAGGCTGGGGATCACCATAGAGATCCGGTTCATCCATCTCTGCTGAAAGGGCAACAATTTTTTTCATTCTCTTCTCTACCATTTTTTTCCGGGTTGGACCGTCTTCGATTATATGACCATCCTGGTCATGCTCATCACTGTCAACCAGGACTGTTTCCCCACTGTACTGCCCGGGCAGGATTCGCGGTGATATACCGCTCTCGCTAAAAGCATATCGCCTGTATGGCTTTTTATAATCCTGTTCTGTCGCCAAATGCCGATTATATACCAGCCGGTTATAGTCAAAGGGTTCTATTGAGCGGTGGGTATCGGCAAAGTTTTGATCAGAAAGATATATAACCGGTATCTGAAAGCGGTCGGCTAGATCAAAGGCTTTATTTAACCTGTAAAAAGCATCTTCATGAGATGTGGCGCATAGAACTGCCCGGGGAAACTCACCGTGCCCGGCATGAATGATGAAATCAAGATCACCCTGTTCAGTTCTTGTCGGTAGGCCAGTTGCCGGGCCGGGACGCATTGCTAATATAATAACCAGTGGAACTTCAATCATTCCTGCCAGAGATAAACCTTCAACCATTAAAGAAAATCCTCCACCAGAAGTACAGGTCAGAGACCTGACCCCGGCATAGGACGCCCCAAGAGCCATGTTTATTGCCGCCAGTTCATCTTCTGCCTGTTCGACAACAACCGGGAAGCTGCCACTTTTAGCTGCCAAATAGTTCATAATCCCGGTAGAAGGAGTCATGGGATAGGCTGATAAAAAACGGCACCCGCTGGCAAGGGCAGCCATTCCTAAAACCTGGTTTCCATCAATAAACAGTCTCTTTGAAGTGTCAGAACGCCGGGTTAACGGGAAACAAGCCCTGCAGTGACGAGCTGCCGACTTGTAACCTGCCTTTAAGGCAATGATATTCTCTTCTGCCACTCCTGCTTTATCTGAAAACATTTCAAGCAAAAACTTTTCGGATATTTCCGTCTCCAGATCAAGCATAGCCAGAAGTGCCCCAACAGCAACAGTATTGGACATTATTTTACCACCGGCATTAACTGCCAGTTCTTCCAGCTCAATCGGTACACCTCTATCCTCTTCATCCGGCAGATTAAATAAACCGGGATCGTAAATAATACGTCCGGAAGGTGCCAGGTTGATACGATGAATTTCATATGTTTCTTTATTAAGAGCTACAAGTAGATCTATGGTTTCATTGGTGGTCCAGGGAGTCTGGGAACTTATTCTTAATCTTGAGAAATTGTGCCCCCCCCGAACCCGGGACATATAATCCTTGGTATAAATGATATTGAATCGATCTCTGACCAGGGTTTTCCCGAGTAAATTCATTACCGTATCCATACCCTGACCGGCAGCTCCGCCAACCAGAATATTAACATCCATGAGCAGGTATCATCTCCTTTCTTCAATAAGAATTCAACAGATTATACCTGGTTCCTGTTTAGAAAGAGCAAAGAGTCTGATCATTAGACTCCGGCTACCTGGTATAACAGATATAATCCAATGGCAATAAGGATTAAACCGCTGAAATAACCTAGATAACGAGTATAACGATTAATAGCAGGAAGGTTGCGGGCCATTCCGGTAAAGGTACCGGCAACCAGTAATGGCAGCCCATGACCGATACCGTAAATAAAAAGCAATCCACTGCCATAAAGCGGTTCAGCCTGGGCAGCGGCATAAGCAATTATTACCGCGAGAACAGGGGTGGCGCATGGTGAAGCAACAAGGCCAAAGAGCATTCCCATGGCCAGGGTGCCGCCCATACCGGCTTTCTTAAATTGGACCTGCTTAAACCCGGGCATTTTAAAACTTAATACACCCAGGAGGTTCAACCCCATTACCAGGGCAACCAGGGCAATAATATAGTACCAGGCAGTTCCAATCTCACCGAAGACACGCCCAAAAGAAGCTGCTACGAATCCCATAACCGAAAAGGTAAAAGCCATACCTGTGACAAATATTGCAGAAAGATAAAAACCCCTGACTTTGTTTCCCCTGCCGTAGCCAACCAGGTAGCCAATTAATAGAGGTATCATGGTCAGAATACAGGGGCTGATGCTGGTTACAATTCCACCGGCCAGCACGATTAGATATACCAGTAATGATTTTTCCCCCATTGCTGCGGGCAAGGTTTCAGAAAAAAAGATTTCCAGCTTACCTTTTGCTCTTTCCTCGCTTCCGGAATTGCCTATTATCAACTCAACCCTGCTCTGCATCTCTTCAAAAGAGAAAACTCCCGCTTCTTCAAGCAACACTTCTCCTTCGGAATCGATGAAATAAAAAGCAGGTATGTAATATATTTCAAATTCTTCGAAAAAAAGCGCTGTCTGCGGGTTATCAAGATCTGCAACGATAAATACAACAGCATCGCCATAGTATTCCTGTAGAGCCGTGACCACGGACTCCATTACTGTGCAGGCACTTCACCACCTGGCATAAAACTCGAGGACCAATGGCTTCCCAGCCTGCCTGGCCTCTAAATAATACCTGTAAGGATTATCATGATCAGAATAATCGCCTACTTCAACCGAGCTGCCTCCATCGGGCTCATCCCCAGGTTTTATTCCCGGAAAAACAATAACTGCTGCTGCTGCAACCACTATCAATAAAATTAACAATTTATACTTAAGTGACAAAAAATCATTACCTCCATCTATTTAAAGCTATTTATCTACTGGTAAAGACATTTCATAATATCGCGGCGCGACAATATTCCAACAAGATTATCTTTTTGATCTAACACTGGAAGCCTGCTGATATTCTTATCTACCATCAGGGTTGCCGCTTTTTCAACACTATCCTCGGGTCCAACCGCGATAACATTCTTACTCATTAACTGACCTGCTTCGAGAGACATGGCACGCTGCAGTTCTTCAACAAATTTTTTCGGGCTGCCCAGGTATATTAACCCACCGAGAATTTCCAGGTACCCGGGTGCCTTAATTCTTGACGCTCTCCGGATCAGATCACCTTCTGTGATAATGCCGGTCACCCTGCCTGCATCATTTAAAACAGGCAACCCGCTGATATTATTTTCCTGCATCAATTTAGCACATAATTCAACGGGATCCCCGGTTGACACTGTTACCACTTCATTCGTCATAATATCTTTTACTTTTACCACTTATACCACCCCTGTTTCTGAAATAAAATTTTTAACCGCTTTCATATATTTATGCTCAGCAACAAAAAAGATGTTATTGTGATCAGCATTCTCAATTTTTATCATTTTTTTTGAACTGGAGCCAAGAGCATCATAGAGTTCCCGGCCCTGTTCATAAGGCACAAGGCGATCCTGCTCACCATGAATAACCAGGCCAGGCAGGGTAATGCGAGCTGCAAGGTTTCTGCAATATTCCTCTACAGATGCCAGATTGCCGGGATCAGGCAGGCCCAGGTGCCTGATTAAGCGATCGATACTTAAAAACCCACTTTCAATAATAAGTCCTTTAAGCTGGCCGGTATATTTAGCAGCCAGTTCCAGGGCTGGCACGCTGCCGAGTGAACGCCCCATTACCAACCAGTTCAGATCCTGGCCGGTATCAGCTGGAGGGGAATTCTTATGAACATATTCAAATATTTTACCGGCATCCTCAACCATATTTTTCAAGGTTGGGGAACCATCGCTTGCACCGTAACCACGGTAATCGGCAACCAGTAGATTGATTCCGGCAGAAGTATACGCAGGTGCTATAGTATCGTAGTCGCTAACTACCTCCCCATTGCCGTGGAAATACAGCAACCAGGAGTTCCCGGATTCTGCCTGAAATCCCCTGCATAGTATATTAATATCATCACCAACAGGGACAGCCAGATCAAAAGCGCCGTCACGGGCTTTTTGATGCTGACGGCGCGGATAAAATAAAAGCTTTACTAAAGGTGGCTGATCTAAAACCCTGTATATGTCTGTCATAAACAGCTTCCTCCACGGCCAAGTCCCCAGGTTGTAAACTATTTATAATAATTATAACAAGCAATCGGAAATCAGGCCAGTTTTTATCTGCCAGGATAGATCCTTGCGGGGAAAAGTATTTCTTTTAGCAGGGTTTTTATAAATGCCTGCAGCTCACAAGAAATATCGTCATGCTAAAATTCTGATGCTGCTATATATTTACTACTGCCCCGGTTTATCCAAAACCTGTTCCCTGTAAACTAGGGTAGATACAAGTGAAATAACTGCAAAAATCAGGGCGACCATGAAACCAAAACGGTAAGCTTCCGGAGGGTATATACGAACCCCGTCAAGAACCATTCCTGTCCAGCCTTTATCCAGGAGAAGCCCAAAGAGAGGTTGTAAAACAGCCATTCCCAGGAATACTCCCAGGTTGACTGCTGCCGTAATTATTCCGGTATAACCGGGAATGCTAACCGCACGGGCCATGGGGAAACTTAACACTGTGGAAGCACCACCAAAACCGATCAGCAGGGATATAAAGTAGAACATCCAGAGAGGGATCCGGCCACCGGGCCAGATTATAAGCAGTAACCAAAACAATACTGCCGATGCAACCATTGCCAGGGTGGGAATTTTTAGCGAATTTAACCGGGCTGAAAGCATGCCTGCGGAAGGGGCGGCAATCATGTACCCCATATAGGCAAAAGTCATATAAGTCGACGCCTGCTCCACATTTATACCATAGACATGAACAAGATAAGAAACGCCCCAGGTTCCGGCAAAAACTATAAACCCTCCATATGTACCAAAGTTGATTAAAAAAGGAATCAGAATACGGCGATTTGAAAGCACAGCGGATAAAACCTTTATATTAAACGGTGCCGCTTTAACATCGGAAGAATCAATACCTGAAAGATTAATTGAAGGCCCATAAATATCAGCCGGACTGTTACGCACAAGTAATGCAGAAACCAGGGCAATCAAAACGGTTACAACCCCAAAAACAATAAACGAAAGTCGCCAACCGTATGCAGAAACAGCAGCTGCAAGGGGAGTCGCCGCCAACAGGGAACCTCCGGTACTAATCAATAAAGCAAAACCGGACATTGTAGCAAATTCGATGCGGCGAAACCACGAAGCCTGAAACTTGAAAATGTTGATCAGAACTATGGAGCCACCAAACCCAATCAACATCCGTCCCAGGAAAATATAAGATGCTGCAGGAGCCAGACCTATTAAAATTGAGCCTGCTGCCATGGACATCCCGGTAAGAAAAGCTATGCGGCGGGGCCCAAGACGGTCTACAAAAATACCCCCGGGTATTTGCATTAATACGTACATATAAGTATAGGCGGCAGCCAGGTTGCCCAGCCCGACACCGCTTAAACCAAATTGTGCAGTCAGGGGATCGGCAAGTACATTGAAAGAAACTCTGTGAAAAGAAGTTACAAGGTGCAGCATAATAAGCAGCATCCAGAGCAGTAGCCGCAATCTGCGGAAGCGGTTTTCAAGCATAAAGTCTTTATTAATCAATTCGGTCACCAGCCGGCCCTCTCCTTATAAGCCAGTCTGTTACAACGGAGGAATTCCTCTTCTGGCTGCAGCGGCACGATGAGCACGTATTTTAGCCGCTAACACGGGGCGCAACTCGGTGATTAGAATTCCTGCCAGGATTAGAAAAGCCCCACCTATTTTTTGCGTGGTAAATATTTCGTTCCAGAAGAAAAAAGAAAACATACCAGCAAAAACTGCTTCAGTAGAAAGAATCAATACCGCATGGGTAGGAGGAGTATAGCGCTGCGCAATAGTCTGGGTAACAAAAGCCCCGATTGTACAGAATATAACTGCGTATAAAATGGCACCCCATATAGCTGGAGGATGGCTAAACATACCCGCTGTCGGTTCAAAAATAAGAGCTATTACCATACAGGCAATACCAGTAAAAGCAATCTGGGTAACGGAAAGAACTATTGGATCACGCTCTTTTACATACATGGCAATCGAAATCAGGTGCCCGGCAAAAAGAAAAGCGCCAATAAGGGTTAGCCCATCGCCGAAGCCAAACCCTGTTGCCTCATCAACTGATAATAAGTAAAGCCCGGCTGCAGCCAGGGCGCCCCCCAGAAAAGCCCACCATCCAGGCGAACGCCTGGTGATAATAAAATATAAAAAGGGAACAATCACTACCGCTGTGCCGGTGATAAAACCCGATTTTGCCGGAGTAGTATATAAAAGACCGATAGTCTGAAATAGATAACCGGCAAGCAGGAAAAAACCGATTACCGCACCTGCGCGAAAATCAGCTATCGATGCTATCGCCAGCCTTTTCCAAAAGATGATTGCCAACAGCAGGGCCGCCATGCAAAACCTTATCCCCAGGTAGGTAAAGGGCTCAATCACTTCAAAAGCATGTTTCATGATCACAAAATTGGAACCCCAGAAAAGGGCGACAAAGACCAGGGATATATCAGCCATCACCATTTTTTTTCTATCTGCCAGTTCGCTCATTTTCAGCCTCACAAAAATATTGCCCGGCCTGCCATGAAATTAGCAAGCGGCCGGACAACAACATTTTATCACATTCCCCTGCCTAATAAAACAGGGAATATAAATCTGCATTCTGAATCTTTATGAAAGCAGATCCATAACTGTGTAAAGCATTATCCTCGCTGTATCAACCATTGTATCGATTTCTACATATTCATCTGCAGCATGGAAATTGGCCCCGTCAGGACCGAACAATACGGTTGGAATTTTCAGCCGCGGTGCAATGTGATTGGCATCCGATTCCGAGCGGAAGTATGTCGTTACCATATCCTTGCTGAGGATCTCTTTACTACCCTGTTTCAACGAATTAACCAGGAGAGTATCTTCTTCTATAGTCCAGGGCAGGAAATATGCATCGGGGTGAGGAAGATCCCGAAGCCTGATGTCGACCTCGCTCTTCAGATCCAGTGAATCTACAATATCCTTAACCTCTTTCAAGGCCTGATCGGCATCGCCTTCCACGGTATGGCGGTAGATGGTAAAACTTGCCTCTTCCGGCACGAGCAAATATTTTTCCCCGCCTTTCAGGTTGGTAATGCACATGGTTCCTTTGCCAAGCAGGGGATGATCGCCAAGATCAAGATTATCGCTTACAGCATTAATAATCCGGGCAGCATCCTCTACAGCATTAATTCCTTTTTCAGGGGTAGCGCCATGAGCTGACTTCCCTTTGACAGTAACGTAATAAACTGCTGTACCCCTGCTGCCGAGGGCGACACAGGGAAATTTTTCATTTCCAGGAGCAAAAGGTCCCGATGGTTCAGGAATGATACAAAAATCAGCACCATCTGTAATTCCATCGGTAATGGTAAAGTGGGTGCCCAACCCATAAGGCCCTTCTTCATCACTTACTGCTGTAAAAAGCAGGTCGCCTTTAAGTTCAACACCTGCTTCAACCAGCGCTTCCAAAACAAAAACCGAGGCAACCACTCCTGATTTCATATCGAGTGAACCAAGGCCATAAAGGCGCCCGTCTTTTTCGATACCGGCATAGGGATCAACAGTCCAGCCATCACATAGTGGAACGGTGTCAACGTGACCGTTTATCAGCAACTTGGGGCCTCCACCTTTACCAGGCAGATTTACTATAAGGTTCTCGCCCTTGAATCCGGTGATTTTAGGTTCTTCGTAATGATGTATTTTAGTTTGCAGGCGGTTATAATAAGATAAACGCCCTCTCAGGTAATCAACCACTTCTGCTTCTTCAAAGAAAGGACTTTTTATGTTAACCAACTCTCTGAGGAGTTTGACCATATCTTCTTTTTTAATCAGGCTCGAGGCTTTTTCATAAAGTTTCATATCAACAGCCATTAAATAACGCCTCCTAAAAACTGCTTTTATTCTTCCCATCGGTCTCAGGTAACAATTTTACTTTAAAGAAAAGGGGGAGGCGAGCCTCCCCCTCCTCGCATAAACAAACTGTAAAACTTAACCTACTTCTTCATCATCCTTAAATTTGCTGACACTCTTGATATCGCCTTCTTTAAACATGGCAAAACCGACCCAGGAATATATAACCGCTATGATCGGCACCAGGAAGGAAAGGAAAGTGTAGGGGATGTATTCTATCGTCGGAACGCCAAGGCAACCATAGAAAAATACTCCGCAGAGTCCCCAGGGAACCAGCGGGGAAGTTACCGTTCCTGCATCCTCGGAAGTACGGGAAAGAACCTGCGGCAAAAGGCCCAGTTTCTTGTATGCCGGGCGGTACATGCGGCCGGGGATGATGATAGCCATGTACTGACTGGCCGAAAACAGGTTAACCAGGATAGCTGATATAACGTGGGTTGTAACCAGCCCGCCAACACTCTTGACTAACGAACCCATTTTTTCCAGTAATACACTCAGCATTTGCGTTTTCTCGATTATCCCCCCAAAGGAAAGGGCAACAAAACCGAGGGAGATGGTCCACATCATGCTCTGCAAACCACCACGGCTGAGCAGACTATCAATTGATTCCACACCTGTTTCGGAAACAAAGCCATAATTCATGAAATTCAGCATGTCAGCCAGACCGTAGCCCTGGAATATCATGGCAAATGCAGCACCTACGATAGAGGCAATAATCATAACTGCCAGGCCGGGAACCCTTTTAACGGCCAGGATTACAACCAGGATCGGCGGAATGAAGTGAATCATGCTAATGTGGAAGCTTCCTTTGAGACCATCGAGAACTATTGAGATTTGTGCTGCATCAATAGTCCCTCCGGCGAAACGGGCTCCCATGATTGAATAGAGAATTAAAGCAATTACAAGCGCAGGGATGGTTGTATACATCATGCTCTTGATGTGATCAAAAAGATCTGCTTCTCCGACAGCAGCACCAAGGTTGGTCGAGTCGGAAAGAGGTGACATTTTATCACCGAAAATCGCCCCGGAAATGACTGCGCCGGCAGTCATGGCCGCGGGGATTCCAAGGCCCATACCGATACCCATAAAGGCAACACCAAAAGTAGCGCCAGTTGTCCAGGAACTACCTGTAGTGACCGAGGCAATAGCGCAAACCAGGCAAACTGTTGCCAGAAAGATAGTTGGTGTTAGGATTAACATACCATAGTAAATCAATGATGGTATAGTTCCGGCAGGAATCCATGAGCCGATTAAAACACCGATCATCATCAGGATTAACATGGGCAGCATGGCAAGCTGACAACCATAGAGAATTGCATCCTGGCATTCTTTATAAGTATAACCTGATCGGATAGCAACAATAATTGCAACCACACTTGCCATAATCAAAGTAATATGAGTCACCCATGCTTCGTCAAGGACAAAAACCTGGACAAAGAGAGCCACACAAAGGAACAGAATCACAAATAAGGCACCGGCAAAACTTGGCTTTTTGTCCTGAACCGGTTTTGTTTCAGCTGACATTTTTCTACCTCCTGTAAGAAAAGTATAATATAAAACAGTAAAACCAAAATCCTGTTATCCTGCTTATCACCTCCCGGACGCACGGGGGCAGTCCAATAGGTCCAGCCCCGTTCAGTTTTCTTTACTATCTTTTACCTGCTTCACCAATTCAGTTGCAATATAAGAAGCAACATGGTTTGGCAGAGTTCCCGGTCCGAATCCAGCATCAAAACCAAGCTCAATGGCCAGTTCATGCGAAATACGCGGTCCGCCGCAAATCATCATTACACGATCACGCAGCCCTTCTGCTTCAGCCAGTTCAACTAGTTCAGTTAAGTTCTCAAGATGAATATTTTTCTGGGTTACCACCTGTGAAACCAGGACAGCATCGGCATTAAGTTCAACAGCACGGGCCAACAGCTCGGCATTCGGCACCTGGCTGCCAAGATTGTAAGCATCTATCTCCGGATAACGCTCCAGACCATATTCACCCTTGTAACCCTTCATGTTAATAATGGCGTCTATCCCCACGGTATGAGCATCACTCCCGGTACAGGCGGCAACAACAAACACTTTTCTCTTTAGTTCATTCTTAATTAAACTGTTAATCTCTTTAAAATTAAGTATATGCTGCTGCTGCTTGGGAATTTTAATCGCCGAATAATCTACAGCATGGCTGCAGCGGCCGTAAAGGACAAAAAAGGTAAAACCTGCTCCAAGGTCGGCCATCTCAGTTACAGACGGGCCTTCCAGACCCATTTTCAGGGCTATCTGCCGGGCAGCCTCCCTGGCTTCATCTCCCGCCGGAACAGGGAGGGTAAAGCTGACCTGCATTGCCCCGTCATTAAGGGTGTCGCCATAAGCTTTTACTTTTGTTAAATCGTGTTCCATTATCAGGACTGCCTCCCTTCAAGCGGCTCTGCATGATTGAGGAACAGTTCAAAAAACGGGTTGTAATATTCTTTGTGTTTTTCAATCACTCCATTGCCACCTTTCCCGCCTTCACGAGTACGTTTTATATCGGCAAACAAACCCTGTTCCATCGCTGCCTCAAGTGATATTTTTTCTATCTCCTGCAGCATTTCACAGGCTTGATCAAGAAGGTAAGTTGCCCGCTTCTGTATTTTCCCATTTTCAACAAATGTTATCTCTTCGCCAAGATGGCGGGCATTGTTGAAAATATAACTGCTGTTAGCAATACTCAGGTAACGGTCGCTGATAAATGGGGTGTGGATAGCTTCTGTAAGCATACCCAGCAATTGTATTTCCTGGCCGGTCATTACCGAAACCAGGTTATACATTCCATTAATCAGGTAAGTCTTAAAAACATCACCAGTAACATGCTTGGTAGGCGGCATATATTTCAAAGGCGACTTCGGAAATAGTTCGCGGCAGAGCTGAGCCTGGGCTATCTCCATTAAGAGGCCGTCTTCCATATCCGGATCTATCTCAAAAGCATGGCCCAAACCCATCTGTTCTTCTTTAAGCCCGGACCTTAAAGCAAGCTGTTCATTAATAAACTGTGAAGCCAGAACTGTGTAACCCTTTTCGTATGCGTCAGCCGTGGTCAGGTAGTTATCTTCACCTGTATTGATAATAACGCCGGCAAAGGCATTGATCATCCTGGAAAAATGCTGGTCTATAAATGTCCGGCGCATATTGATATCACGGAATAATATCCCGTACATGGCATCATTAAGCATCATGTCCAGACGCTCAATTGCCCCCATTGCTGATATTTCAGGCATACACAGACCTGAAGCATAATTGACCAGGTTTATATAACGACCAGTCTCTTCTCCCGCTTCATCGAGCGCCCTGCGCACAATCCTGAAGTTTTCCTGGGTGGCATATGTGCCACCAAAGCCTTCGGTAGTTGGCCCATAGGGCACATAATCAAGCAAACTCTGGCCGGTATGACGGATGACCGCTACTATATCAGCCCCCTGGAGGGCTGCCGCTTTTGCCTGAACGGCATCTTCATAAACGTTACCGGTTGCAACTATCACGTAAAGCATGGGTTTCCCAGAAGGAGCCGCTTTCTTTTTCATTTCCTCCCGTTTCTTTTTAACCGTTTTTATCTTAGCCGCCGCTTCAACTGCCATCTTATCAGCAATATCACGCCATTTTTCTTCCGGGCAATCAGCAACAGCTGTAACAGACAATTTTCCGGAAGCAAGATTTTCGGCAATCTGCTGGGCGTTTTCCTGCCTCTCGGCCATGGCACGGGCAAGCCAGGGAACAAGACCACGGTTTAATATTCCAGCCTCTTCAAGTTTGTCAACCATAACATTAGCCAAAGGCACATCCCCCTGGTCAACCCCGTCTATGCCCAACAGCCTTGCTGCAGCCCTTTCAGTAGTTGTAGTAGTGTAGTCGCCAATCCATTCATGCAGACGATCCGCTATCTTTCCGGCAGTTTCTCTGGCCAGAACAACTTTGTTTTGATCAAGATCCAACTTATTCTCCACCGGATTCACATTCCTCTCTCTTCAATAAATTAATGAACAAACCCTTCCTGGTATAAAAGATCATAAACCGGACAGGGCTTTAGAGCCTCTCCCATCTTTTCCAGAAACAGCTGGGGATTATAATCGCGACCGCTTGGATCAGTCGGATTAAGGGATACAGCCAGCAGTTTCATTTCATTTAAGACGTAGATATCCCCACCTCTGCTGATGAAACGGTTATAAATTTCCGGGGAAATAAAAAACCTGGTTGCATCATTAACTACAACCAGGGGTAGTTCTTTAAAAAATTCCATGATATCCTGCAGGGTGTCATCAACAAGCGCTCCGCCAAAAACCAGGGCAGCAGTTTCCTCACTGCACTTGCCCAGTAACTGTGCCCCGGCCAGCAAGGGTATGGTGCCCCTGACCGGCTCAACCCTGTAATCGCTACCATCCCGGTGCAGCAGCGCAGCATGGCCTTTTTCAATACCTTCCCGGGCTGCCCTTGCCATAGTTTCCTCTACCAAAACAGTTTTTGTAAAAAGATCCCTGCGAAACAATGTCTTTCTTATAACATCATCCATCGTCGGCCCAAGGGAAGCTCCCGAAGCCAGAATGGTAGCGTCGGTAACCATAGGCGATGCAGAGGCAAGCCTGTTTATAGCTCCATCAACAAGCACATGTTCGGCTCCAAAAGACAACAAACCGTTTATAAGCTGCTTTAAGCTGCTCACGCTGCCCGGTCCGGCCAGTTCAACCAGACCTTCCATTTTTACCTCTGCGAGACAAACAGGGCCAAGGGGTGTGGAAAAAGTAGAAGTTTCAATTAATTCAAGGACTGCATCAGCTGCTTCAAAACAAGCTTCTGCCGTTGCAACAATTGAACCTCGCGGAGCATATATGCGAGGTTTTTCCTTCAGGGTAAGCCTGTCAAAACGCTCTCCATCATAACCGGCGGAAACCAGACCAACTGCCACCCCTTTTTTTTCATATTCTCTGACCAGGTGGTTCAGTGTCACTGTTTTACCCACATTCTTAGTCATGCCAACTATGGCAGTAGCCCTGCCGTGGTGATTGCTGACCAGATTAAAAAGATCCGACATTCCCGGTTACCCCATTGTAGTATTCTGAAATGGATAAAAAAAGATCCTACTGCGGCTGAAATATTTTTTCCGTTCATTACTTAAGTGTTCGGGTGTTTACGCTGTTTCATATATTAAGGCTTAAGAAACCGCAGTAATTTTATCAGCAGTAGAATCTGGTTTAAGTTTACTAAATATCGCCCGCCCATACATTATCTGTTCAGGCTAAAAATAGTTTCTTTTCTTTATACACAATGTATAAAATAGCAGGAAAATTACCAATTTGGTTGAATATATACTTATAATCAGGGTCATCTTTTTTGCGAAAAGGGGTTAAGCTGTTGCCGGTTACTGTTGCCGAAGCTCTGGAAATGGAAGTCTTTCAAAAATGTCGTCTGTTGACAGGTGAATCAGGTCTGCAGAATATCATTTTGTGGGTCAACATTCTGGAGATTCTGGACGACTTGAGCCATATTGAGCCGGGAGAACTGCTCATTACAACCGCCCATGACTTTAACAATCAGAGTCCGGGTAACCAGGAAGGTATGATTGAACTTTTCGCGGCAAAAAAATTAGCTGCCGTAGCGATACAAACCGGCCATTACGTCCAAAAATTGCCGGATTCATTTATTGCGCTTGCTGAAAACCATTCAATCCCCATAATTGAAATTCCCTCTGATATCAGCTTTAAGAGCATCACTAAGGCACTGATGAACAAACTTGTTCAGGATGCCTATTCTGAAGCAACAGGAACAGAAGAAAAGAGCCCCGGGGATAAGCTTGAACGGCAGGCTAAGACGATGAAAAACCTATGGCTACAGCTTCTCAACACTAACAACCCGCAGGATTATCACCTTGAACTGGCTCGTTTCAACCTGGAAGCGAAAGAACCAATTGTTGTTGCAATTATCTCTTTCAGTAATATAAAAAACAAAACCCCGGCAGGTTCCGTTGAAGACCATTTAAAAATAATCAGACAGGCAGACATAATTTTGATCAGGCTGCTGCAAGAACTGCATGTTCCCTTTCTGTTAGGGCCTTCTGAACGGTCATCAACCATATTACTTCAATCCAGTCAGCTTGCGGGTGATTCCATGGCCCTGAACCTGGAAGTAATACAAGGAGTAATAGATAATTTTAAAACAGCGTTTCCTGATTATTCGATCCAGGCAGGGTTAAGCTGTTTACACAACGATATCACCGGGATCAAACCGGCTCTCGGTGAAGCAAAGAAAGCACTGCATGCTGCAGAGCTTAAACTAGTGGAAGCAGAGGAAGTGCTACCCTATAAAAACCTGGGATTGTATCGCCTGATCATGGATATAAAAAATTTTGAAACATTAATGTGCTATTTTAATGAAACTACCGCACCCCTGCTTGAATACGATCAAAATAGCGAAGGGGCGCTCTTAAAAACCCTGCGCCAGTATATGAAGTCATGCAGCATAAAAAAAGCATCAGAAAAACTTTATGTACACAGGCACACCATGAAATACCGCCTGGAGCAGGTCCACAAACTAACCGGACTCGACCCCCTGCAACCCGATGACGCCCTGCAGCTTAACATAGGGCTTTTTATTTATCGTTATCTGCAGGCCCTGAAAATGATCTCCTGATTAATCAGTTAATTGCCCCGGGTTGTAAAAAATACGTGGAGGGTGCCGATGGCACCCTCCTTAAACATATAATCTACAAATTTTTCATACACCAATCAATCCCGGAGCTGGTTCAGGAATTGCTCAAACCGATCCAGACCAATTTTAATCTTCTCCATTGATGTAGCATAAGAAAGCCTCACATACTCTGGTGCCCCGAAACCATCGCCCGGGACTACAGCAACAAGTCCATGTTCCAAAAGTTGATCGGCAAAACCATTCCCATCAGTGATAAGGCGGCCATTTAATTTTTGTTTAAAAGTAGCCGCAATGTTAACAAACAGGTAGAAGGCTCCGTCCGGTTTCAGGTAGGATACAGATTTCATTTTATCAAAACGCTCAGTCATGTAGTTTCTTCTCTGCTCAAAAGCATTCCACATCTCTTGAATACAATCCTGGGGCTCATTTAATGCCGCCACAAATGCGTGCTGGGCGATCGAGTTGGGGTTTGATGCCGTGTGGCTTTGAATGTTAGCCATAATACCTGCCAGTTCACTGTTTGAAGCTGTATAGCCAATTCGCCAGCCGGTCATTGCGTAGGTTTTTGAAGCGCCATTTATTACTATCGTCAGATCTTTTATCTGTTCTCCAAATGAAGCTATTGAAACATGTTCCCCACTGTAAATAAATTTTTCGTACACTTCGTCAGAAAGAATATAAATGCCTTTATTTACTGCTATTTCTGCGATAGCTTCCAGTTCAGCCCTGCTATAAACAAGACCGGTCGGGTTGCAGGGGCTGTTTAAAACCAGGGCTTTTGTTTTAGCAGTTATTTTTTCTGCCAGGGCTGTAGGATCGATCTTGTGATTAGTTCGTTCGCCGGTTTCCAATACAACGGGTACACCGCCAAAAAGCTTGGCCTGCTCCGGATAGCTAACCCAGTAAGGTGCGGGTATTATTACTTCATCTCCCTCGTTCAGTATCGAAGCAAATATGTTAGCGAGCGAATGCTTGGCGCCGTTGCTTACGATAATCTGGCCCGGATCGTATTGCAAACCATTATCTCTTAAAAGTTTGGCACAAATTGCTTCTCTAAGCTCGGGTATACCCGAAGAGGGAGTATAGCGTGTATGTCCATCATTAAGCGCTTTCACCGCTGCTGTCCGAATATGTACCGGGGTATCAAAATCAGGTTCTCCTGCACCATAGTTTATTACATCTTTACCTTCAGCAACCATTTTCTTTGCCTTGGAATCGATGGCCAACGTTGGTGATGAAGAAAGACTGACTGCTCTTGTTGATAACATGTTACTATTCCTCCAAATTCGTTTTAGAGTATTTTATCACAATTCCCGGCCAACAATGGCCGGGAATGAATATTTTATTTCGTCTGACAAAGATCCGCATTTGTATAATTAATATTTCGGCAGCTTATTGGCCAGGGGTAATATCTATAAAAGAATATTTACCTGAACGGCTAATCCGGGCGATTTTGTATGAAAACGGTTTTTTAAATAACGGTCCATCTACAACCAGGGTGTGCGCTTCTCCTTTTTCACCGCAGGGTGAAATATTATTAGCCAGGCAGTATTGGATATATTCATCATCCATGGTCTTTCCCAGCCATTTTTCGTCAACAAGGTCATTCCGAATCGCAACCAGAAGCGCTTTTCCACCACGTTTCAAAAGCTCTTCCGAAACAGACTTTTCTTTCATCTGCCAAAGGGGAAGATTATAATCAAAACCACAACGGTCGGCCATTTTTTTAACCCAATCATGGTGTTCAATAAGGTTGATGTCACCAAATACTCCACCACTGATACCATATTTTTCTTGTATTGCGCTGACGGCTTTTTCAAAACCCTGTTCGTACCCTTCCCAGGTAACCGCTTCTGTATATAGGTCAATTCCCAGGGATTTGGATTGCTCTTGTAATAATTCAATTTTTAAACCATGTGATCGACTTCTGCCTTCCATACCGACAAAACTTAGCAGACAAACTGGCTTAAGACCCATTTCTGAAGCAATCACCAGTGAAAGATATGCGTCTTTACCTCCGCTCCAGGAGACAAATACTTTATCGTCGGGTTTACTGTTAATAATTAGGGTTACCTCCTTAGTGGCACTCTGATTGAAGATGTTCAGTTCGATTGTAATATATGACCCTGGACTCCCCGTCTTCAAAACGAACCAGGCTGATCGATGCATTATCGATTTTGATATCCCAGAAACTTTTTCTACTCAAACCCATAATGCTGTGGAGTAAAGCGCGGATAGAGCCGCCGTGACTTACTGCTGCCACCCGTTGGCCGTCAGGGTACTGTTTAATGAGTCTTCTAAAAAATATTTGCATCCTCTCCCCAACCTCTTTTACCGTTTCTCCACCAGGCGCAGATTTATGAAAGGGATTATCCAGCCAGCAGGATACCTGGCTACCCCAGGATGCTTCAATTTCTTTATAAGTTAAACCTTCCCATTGTCCAAAATTAATTTCACGTAAAAGCGGGGTTGTTTCCGGCTTCAAACAATAGTGCCTTCCAATGATTTGCGCCGTATGACTGGCTCTGCTGAGATCACTACAGTAAATGGCATTAATTTGCTTGTCAGCCAGAATATGGCCTGCTTTTTCTGCCTGGCAAAGCCCTTTTTCCGACAGGGGCGACTCTGTCCAACCCAGATAACGTTTTTCTATGTTTGACTCGGTTTCACCATGACGGATAAGATATAACTCCAACAGCTATTTTCCTCCCTGCTCTTTTACTGCTTTATCTTCTTTGTTACTGACATTAGCATCTTCAAAGGTAGACATTTCCAGGGTGACCCTGGCAGCAGCTTCAATCAGGTTCATTGCCAGGACAGCCCCGGTGCCTTCTCCAAGGCGCATACCCATATTAATATACGGTTTCAAATTTAAAAAATCCATTAATAAGGCATGACCCGATTCAGCAGAAAGATGAGAAGGAACTAGATAATCCCTGACTCCGGGATGCATTTTTACAGCAACAAGGGCAGCAGTGCTTGAAATAAAGCCATCGATAACAACTGGGATTCTGTAGGCGGCAGCACCAATGATCAAACCTGTTAATGCAGCGATTTCAAGACCACCAACAGCACTTAGAACGGAAACCGGATCGGACGAGTCGGGTTTATGAAGTTCAAGCGCCCCGGAAACAATTTCTTGTTTGTGAATTAGCTTATCATCATCGAGGCCCGTACCACGACCGACAACAAGGGAGACCTCGTAACCGGTTAAAGCCGCCATAACTGCACTGCTGGCTGTGGTATTGCCAATCCCCATCTCCCCGGTTGCCAGAACCTTGATTTTCTGGTCGGACGCTTCAGCAGCACACCGCACTCCGGCCATGATCGCCTGCAAGGCCTCAACACGACTCATTGCCGGTTTGCAATAAAAATTATCGGTCCCGGCCTTAACTCTCATTTTTTTAACCCCTGGAAGCCCGGATTCGACCTTTACCCCGACATCAACCACTTCAACTTCCACATTGTTATGACGCCCTAAAACATTTATTGCCGCGCCACCGTTAACAAAATTAGCTACCATCTGCACAGTCACTTCTGAAGGATAAGCGCTGATTCCTTCCTCAGTCACTCCATGATCTGCTGCCATTACATAAACACGCTTTCCTGAGTCAACAGGGAAAAAATCTCCGCTAATTCCTGCCAGTTGAACCGCCAGGTTTTCCATGCGGCCCAAGCTTCCCTGCGGCTTGGTCAGGTTATCCATTCGAACCAGCGCCTTTTGCATGGCTGATTGATCAAGTGGTTTAATCAACTTGATTATTTCTTGTAGCTTTTTTTCCATTTGCTTTTCTTCAGACATTTTTTACCTCCAAATTTAAATAATTTATTTAGCCTACCTAAAATAAAAACTGCTGAAATTTTTATCACTTTTGTTTATTTCAGCATGACATGATTTTATACACTTGTTTGATATCTATACTTTCACGTACTACAGCTGCAAGCCTGTCATACTCTTTCTCTTTAAAATCACGATAATTCCCGTCAGGAACATTTTTTTGAAGCGGCAAACCGCGGCGCCTGCGCAGGTTGTTGAGCAATCCTACTGTCCAGTGTAAGTTATCAAACAATCCGTGCAGGTAGGTGCCAAAAACATTACCCTTTTCATTAACCGCTCCTTCCCACTGACCGGTTGTTTCAACATACAGGGGTTGAGCAACCTGTGAGTAGCTGGTCTGACCCATGTGGATCTCATAACCGCTTAAAGAACCACTGCCCTGCATTCCTTCAAAATATCCCTTGTCTGTATACTGCCAGACTGCTGTAACCTGACGTGTTGATTTTTCAGGTTCTATAACAGTTTCGACCGGGAAAAACCCGAGCCCGGCCATGGTTATCCTGCTGCTTTCAAGCTGATCCGGATCTGAAATCTTCGAACCGAGCATCTGGAAACCGCCGCAGATTCCCGCCACTAAGCCACCCCCGGCTTCATATTCCTTGATAACCTTGACCCAGCCCTTTTGATAAAGATAGTGCAGGTCTTCAATTGTATTCTTTGATCCCGGTAAAATGAGCAGGTCGGGTGAATCGAGTTCATGGGGTTCACGGATATAACCCAGCTTGACATCATCGAATAATTCCAGGGGATTAAAGTCGGTAAAATTAGAGATATGGGGTAAACGAATCACTTGTATCTTTACCCCTTCTCCTGCTGCAGACTTACTAAAACGATCTGTCAGACTATCTTCATCATCAAGGTTAAGATGAACCAGGGGCACAACCCCTAAAACCGGTCTGCCGATTAGCTCCTCCAATTTTCTTAAACCGTTCTCCAGCAGGCTGATATCACCGCGAAACTTGTTGATAATTACCCCTTTCACTAATTTTTTTTCCTCCTGTTCCAACAGGGAACAGGTCCCGTATATTGAAGCGAAAACTCCTCCCCGATCAATATCACCAATCAATATTACCGGAACATTTATTCTTAATGCCAGCCCCATGTTAACCAGATCTTTATCCCTCAAATTTATCTCTGCCGGGCTGCCGGCACCTTCGATAACCACAATATCATGCTCTGATTTTAGCTTAGCATAAGCCTTGTCTATCACTGGCAGCAGCTCTTCTTTCTTTTTGTAATAAGCCGTTGCTTCCATATTTGCAAGCGGACGGCCCATGACAATAACCTGCGAACCACAATCAGAGGTCGGTTTTAACAAAACAGGGTTCATTTCAACTACCGGGTCCAACCCGGCAGCTTCGGCCTGCATAACCTGAGCCCGGCCCATTTCCAGGCCATCAGCGGTTACGTATGAATTAAGAGCCATATTTTGCGCTTTGAATGGTGCGACACTGTATCCATCCTGCCTGAAAATACGGCAGAATGCTGCCGCAAGCAGGCTTTTACCAACTGAAGAAGCTGTTCCCTGGAACATTATTGCGCCATTCATCAACCGAAACCCCCTTTTCCGTTTTTCCCTGAAAATAAGTTTTCGGAAAACCAGTTATCTGTTTCCTCCAATAGTTTCTGGTTGTCACAGCGGTTTTTAACGGCAATGCGTAAGAACCGATGATCCAGACCTTTAAAATTATCTGCACGGCGGATTAAAACCCCCTGCCGGGCCAAATCTTCCTGGAATTGAGCAACCTTAAAACCTGCACTGTCACATCTCATTAAAAGAAAATTTGCCGCCCCTTCGAATACTTTAAAGCGACCGGTTTTTTGAAAAGCATCTAATAAGTAAGCTCTCTCCCTCTTTATCAGATCAATAGTATCTTTGATAAATTCCTTGGCCTCACAGCAATAGATTCCGGCTACCTGGGCCAGGGAGTTAACATTCCAGGGATCTTTCCAGCGGGTAAACTGTTTTACCAAATCAACTGGACCAGCGGCACAGCCTAGGCGGAGACCCGGTAATCCCCAGTTTTTAGTTAAAGATGTTATGATCCACAAGTTCCCGGCAGAGTAATCCCCCATGCTCTCCTGTGGCCTGCCGGTAAGCTGGATAAAACTTTCATCAATCATTACAACCGCCCCACGTTTGCCCGCTCCTTCCACCAGGTTAATAAGTTCTGCCCTCGGTTGAAGGAGGCCAGTAGGGTTGTTGGGGTTGCAAATTATTATGAGATCTCCCTGCTCAGTCTCAGCAGTAATTTTTTCAAGATCAAGTTTTTTTACGGGTGGCAGGTAATAATAGTTTACCGCTGCACCTGAATATCTGGCCGCTCTTTCGTATTCAGAAAAAGACGGAGCCGGGACTAAAACCCTGCGGGGTTTGATCCAGTTTACCAGTTGATGAATTAAATCATTAGCGCCGTTTCCTATTACTAACCTCTCGGTAGAAATGTTAAAGTAACCGGCAAGTTTTTCCCGTAATTCCCTGGCCTGGGGAGATGGATAAGCAACAATTTCCGGTAACACAGCAACCAGGTGTTCTATTAAGCCCGGTGGAGTTCCCAGAGGATTTATGTTACTGCTGAAATCAATAAATTTACCTGTGACAGGCTGCCACCTTTTCAGGGCTTCAAGCAGATCACCACCATGACCTCCTGTATCATTTAGCTTTGTATTAGTCATCGCATCATCTCTCCTGTTGCCGTAAATATTTTTTAGATACCGGAAAGGTTAAAAATTATTAAAAACCCAACCAGGAAAAACATCTCCCCAAGTTCACTCAGTGCACCAAGGATATCCCCGGTTAAACCTCCCAGCCGCTTTGACGCATAGTATGAAATAATATGGGCAGCAAAGAGGGCTGAAGCAGAACCTACTGCAACTGGAAAAAGTATGACCGGTATTAACCATGATACCAGGGCTATAGCTGCCAGGGCTCCCAGGGAAGCTTTCAACAGAATGAAATGGTTAAGGTTACTTAAAAACATATTCCCCAGTCCTCCCTCACGGGCGGGCTTAAACCAGGCTCCCCCGTAAACAATTGACCACCTGCCTGCCAGGGGCATAAATAAAAAAACCAGGGGCAATAAAACAGGATTAATCTCTGCCAGGAAAACAACCTTCATCAGAATAGTTATAATAATTGCAGTAGCTCCCATAACACCGATAGAACTGTCTTTCATAGCCTTGAATGCTTTATCATGATCGAATGTTCCAATTAGCCCATCGGCTGTATCAGCAAGCCCGTCAAGGTGAAAACCCCTGGTAATAAAAAAATGTAATGCCAGCAGAATAATGATGGCCGGCAGGGGTGGAAGTATAATTAGCAGTAGATGAGCAGCACCGGCTAAAAGCAGGCCTATTGTGGCCCCAGCCAGGGGAAAAGCTGCTGCCGAGACGGCCAGATCATTGCCATCAAAACTGATCCGGCCAAATGGGTAGGGAATGATGGTTAGAAAAGACAGAGCTCGAAAATAACTTTTCAAAATATGGGCACCTCCAGGGTCCTCAGCAACCAGGCAACTGTAATCATGATCAGATAAGCTAACAAAACTGTCCTGTAATAAAGATATAACCCCGGCCTGATCATGGAAGGTGTAACAATTTTACCACCCGGGTTGATCAAAGCATGTTCAACCAATCTGCCCCCGTAATAATCAGGGCCACCGAATCTTACATCCATAATTCCCGCAGCCGCAGCCTCAGGCCAGGCGCTGTTCGGACTGTCATGTTTGTTATGATTATTCTTCAATACTCTGAATGCACTCATAGATTTACCACTCCCGCAACCCACCACTATGATTAATATAGCAGTAAGTCTGGCCGGTAAATAATTCAGCAGATCGTCAAGTTTGGCTGAAAACCAGCCCAGGTAATAATAAGCACTGTTTTTATAACCTACCATAGAATCAAGAGTACTGGCAGCCTTATAGAAAACAATTCCTGCCGGACCGGCAAGTGCGGCATAAAAAAGCGGGGCGACAAGACCGTCCGAACTGTTTTCATAAAGGCTTTCCAGGGCTGCCCTGGCCAGATCTTGCTGATCTAAGTTATCTGTATCACGGCTGACCAACATAGCCGTCGCCTCCCTGCCATCAGAAATATTCCCTTTTATCAAGGCTTCTTCAACTCCCCGAAGATGATTACGCAGGTCTCCTCCGGCCAGCGAAATATAATAAATATAGGTTTCTGCAATAAAACCTGCAGCAATATGGAAACGATAAGCAATGCTTATTATAAGAAAAACTATTAAAGCAGACCCACCGCAAATGAGCAGTGCCATGACTATTCCGGTAATCTTTAAAGTTAATGGTTTTATAAAATATTTCCTTATATTTGTCTCAAGGATACTGATCAGGCTGCCGAGCAGTCGAACCGGATGCGGCATCCATCTGGGGTCCCCGAAAAGCCAGTCGAATAAACCGGCCAATACCAGGGCAGCCGTTGAGAACAAGATAATTCCCCCTAATTATTTAAACTGTTGTGGCAATCCGCAGACTACCATCCATACCTGATCGGCAGCAGTAGCGAGAACCTGGTTTGCGCGTCCGGCCAAATCCCTGAAAACCCTGCCAACCGGGTAATTGGGGACAACACCCATACCCACTTCATTGGTTACAATAATCAGATCGGCCTGACAAGCAGTTGCCCTGTCCCTGAAAAACCTTATATAGTCAAGGGTGCGCTCTGCCGCCTCTTCGAGGAGGGCTTCATCAGCATAAATATCTTCACCATCTCTTACCGCACCATTGCTGTCAATATCCTTCATAAAAAGGTTCGTTATTAGCATGGTCAGGCAGTCAACCAGAATTAGTTTCCCGGGACTACTTTCTTGATCAAGAACCAAGTGGGGTTTTAATGCTTCTTCGATAGTTTTAAATAAGGACGATCGATTACGCTGGTGATGTTTGACTCTTTCAAGCATTTCTTCATCTTCCACCCCGGCTGTAGCCAGGTAAATTAACTCCTTACCACTGTCAAGGGCAAGTTTTTCAGCAAATGTGCTCTTCCCGCTGCGCACTCCCCCGGTTACCAGAACTATTGAACCTCTTTCCAAATCAGCCAATTTCATCGCCTCCACCGTGATTCATGGACAAATAACTTTCCAGCTCTTCAATATCTTTCAGGGCAACAGCGCCTTTATCAATCAGGCAGCGCATAACCTGTTTCGCTTTACCAGCACTGTAGTCACGGCTTTCAATCTTTTCCGGGTCAATAAGGCAGACAGTCTTCCCTTCATCCAAAACAATATCCACCTCTTCAAAAATTGGCAGGTTTCCTTCACCAAAAGGAATGGGTGGAATAACGATCAGTTCAGCCTGGCGCAGTAACCTGAGATGTTCGCTGCGATGATCACTGTTCATGGTGGTAAAAGGCGGAACAATTATAACAGGAAGCCCATGAAAATGGGCAAACCGGCAGCCGCTATCCTGTGAAGAAACGGGACCGACAGAAAGATTAAACCCTTTCTGGCTTAAAAGCTCAAGAGTTGGTAGAGCTTCTTCACCACCACCGATAACATGAACACGCTTTGACCCTGATTTATTATGAGATCTGCGATTATTGATCACACTTACCTGTAAAACCCCGTGCAGGGGGTGACGGAAGATAGATGCCTGAACACCATATGATTTTTTTATATTGTCAGCCGTGATAACTTCTTCTGCCCGTCCGGCAGCAAGCACCCGCCCTTCTGCCAGCAGGATAAAGCGGTTGAAATGATGCACGGCAAGGTTTATATCATGAATTGCCGCAATTACGGTAACCTGCTCTTCCTTATTCAGGCGGGCAGCTAATTCAAGCAGCATGGATTGGTAACCTATATCCAGATTGGCCGTTGGTTCATCAAGCAGTAAAATCCTTGGCTGCTGTGCTACAGCCCTGGCCATTACCACCCGCTGTTTTTCACCACCGCTTAAAGCAGCAATTGAACGATCAGCCAGGTGTGAAACCCCGGTCATTTCCATAGACTGCCTGACAATTTCAAGGTCGTTGTCACTTTCTTTTTTGAATCGGTGCAAATAGGGAAAGCGTCCCATCATCACGATATCTTCAACGGTGAAATCAAAGTCGGCTGTAGTTTCCTGGGGAACTACAGCCATCAGGCGGGCCGTTTCCCTGTTGTTGAATTCTTTTAATTCCTGCCCGTCAATTAGTATATGACCGGCATCTGGTTGAAGAATACGGCTTATACAGCGCAAGAGGGTTGATTTCCCGGCACCGTTTGCTCCAAGAAGAGCAACAAGATCTCCCCGCTCAACCTTGAATTCAGTTCCATCAAGTATTGGCTCTGTGTCATATGTTAATTTTAAGTCGTTTACCTGAATTTCAAGGCCCAAAGTTTACCCTCCCCCGCCAAAATAACGTAGTTTTCTTCTTTTTTTGAGAAGGTAAATAAACATTGGAGCCCCGATTATTGATGTGATTATACCGACCGGGAGCTCTGTCGGGGCTATGATTACCCTGGCCAGGGTGTCTGTAGCAATAAGCAGCGCTCCCCCAAGAATAGCAGATGCGGGAAGCAAAAAACGGTGATCCGGTCCGGCAACAAGCCGGATGAAATGAGGAACAACCAATCCGACAAAGCCTATAATACCACTGGTTGATACAGCTGCCGCTACAAGCATGGAAGCACCAACAAGTAATATTTTCTTTACTTTTTCAGTATCCACTCCCAGGTTGCTGGCTGTTTCCTCACCGAGCAACATAGCATTGAGTTCACGCGAGAACATCATGACTATAATAAAGCCGACCAGCACATAAGGAAGCATTATTTTAACTGTCTGCCAGGTGGCGCCACCCAACCCACCCATCATCCAGAAAACAACCATGTGTAATTTTTCTCCGGCAAAATAAGTTAAAAGAGATACCAGGGCTGATAAAAAAGAACTTATTGCAATACCGGCCAGCAAGAGGGTCATTACCGGGACCGCCCTGCCGACCCTGGCCATGGAATATACTGTTATAATTGTTAGTAAACCACCTGTAAAAGCAAAGAGAGGGACAATACCATATCCACTTCCTGCTATTGTAAACCCACCAAGCATAGCTACTACAGCACCCAGTGCTGAGCCGGATGATACCCCGATAACATATGGTTCAGCCATAGGGTTACGAAATAGTCCCTGGAATACCGCACCGGACACGGCCAGCGAACTGCCAACTGCCGCAGCCATCAGGACCCGGGGCACCCTGATCTGTAGAAGGATATCCTTATAAACCTGCCCTACTGCTTCTGCTGCCTCAGAATGGTAAAAAGGAAAAGCGTCGAGAAGAATTACAAGAATATTTTTCCAGCCCAGGGAGACTGCCCCCCAGACCATTCCCGCAGCCATAACAATCACAAGCAGCAACAGCAAAAGACCCATGAAAACAGGTTTTGTTAAAATACGTGCTATGGATGAGTTTTTTTTCAGCTTACTATTCATAATTAATAACCATGCTTTTATAGTTGTTGCGTAAAATAACAGAACAGTTACCCATACTGGTTAAAACAGATCGGGATAGAATAACCTGGCCGCATCTTCAATAGCTTCGACTATCCTTGGTCCGGGACGGGCAAAGGTATCATCAGAAATCGCATAAATCTCCCCATTAACAACAGCAGGTATATTTTCCCAACCCGGCCGTGCAGCCATAGACTCTTCCATAAGATCGGCAGTACCATGATAATCGGGATACAAAATTATATCAGGCAATCTTTCAGCGACTACCTCCGCGCTGATTTGGGGATAGCTTTCGTTTATCTCCCCAAAAATATTAACACCACCGGAAAGGGTTATTATTTCATTAACAAAAGCATTACTGCCGGCACTCATTAGCGGATCTGAATAAACTTCGTAGTAAACTTTTAGTTTATCTGTTTCCGGAATCTGACTGACTACCGCTTCCACAGCAGCAATTCTCTCCTGCATCGATGTAATTAATTCTTCTCCATTATCAGAGACACCGGTTACTTCGGAAACGAGGGAAATACTTGTAAAGAGATCAACAAGGGTTACCGATTCTATGACCAGAACCGGAATACCCAGTTCTTCCAACCTCGGCACCTCTTCAACATGAATTGTAGAAGCTATAACCAGATCCGGTTCAAGCTCCAGTATTTTTTCCAGGTTTGGAGTAGAAAACCCACCAACGATTTCTCTATCCTGAGCCTCAGGAGGATAATTGCAGTATTCGGTAACACCAACGATACGGTCGGAAAGATCCAAGGCAAATGCTACTTCAGTATTACTTGGTGAAAGTGAGATTATTCGTTGCGGTACAGTTGTAAAGGTTACCTCGCGACCCATTTGGTCCGTAACCGTTACTTCACCTGCATCCGGTTCTTCATTAATTTCTTCATTACTGTTTAACTCACCACTGCTTTCGCATCCAAAAACCATTAAAGAAAAAATAACCAGCACCAGTAAAACATTAAAAACGGATAATCTTTTCAGGATCATTTTAATAACTCTCCTCCATGATATATTATCCCTTTTAAAATGAGAAAGGTGGAGAAAATAAACAAAAACCACGGTAACACGTGGTTTATACCCCGCCTCATCCTTTCGCCCGAAGGGAACAAGCGTGCTGGCGGGCAGGTCTCCTGGCTTGTGTTCACTACACCTTCCGCCTTCCCGGACTAAATCCAGTGGTTTCCGAAAGATGCTTCCCACTTACAGTGGCGGGACCGCGCCGGCTTTCAACCGGCTTCCCTTTTAAGTCATATGACACCCGACAGACTTATATTCAATTAACGCTGATATTATAGCATCCCGGGTTGATAATGTCCACCGGTTATGCTTTTATCTATTTGCCAACCTGGACCTGGATTTTTTCTTTCAGGAAACCTGTATTGGCCAGGGTAAAAATAGCCAAACCCGCCCAGATGAAACAGAAACTGATAAAGTAGGGCAGTGAAAAATACTCTTGAAAAACAAGTATGCCCAGTAAAAGGTTTATAGAGGGGGCAATATACTGTAAAAACCCCATCATGGAAAAAGTAGTTTTCTGAATACCCTCGGCATAAAACAAAAGCGGTATTAAAGTGACTATCCCTGTGCCGATGAGGAACAAAGAGCTAGACCCCGGGTTGCCTAAAAAAAAGCCTGCACCTGCCATCTCCAACCTTATAATAAAAAACAGGGCCAGGGGCATTACTACCAGGGTTTCCAGGACTAAACCGGCAACCGGATCAATTGATACTATTTTTTTGAGCAACCCGTATGTGGCAAAAGTAGCAGCTAGCAAAAGGGCTATCCAGGGTATGCGTCCATATTGAAAAGCCATGGTTAAAACACCGAAAGCAGCAAGGATAATTGCCGCCAGTTGCCAGCGACCAAGCTTTTCTTTAAAAACCGTTACGCTTAGCAGGACAACCACCAGCGGGTTAATGAAATAACCCATGCTGGCTTCAATCACTTGATCCGAATTAACTGCATAGATATAAATATACCAGTTTAAGCTGACCAGGAACCCGCAGGAAAAAATCATGATCAACCTTTTCCGGTTTGAAGCAGCCTGTAAAACCTTTTTCCAGCTACCCATAACCGTAACCGCAATGCAGATAAATACAAAAGACCATAAGATCCTGTGCAGTAAAACTTCCAGAGCAGGAACAGCGTTAAGCAATTTCCAGTATAAGGGCAAAATCCCCCAAAAAGTATAAGCAGCAACCCCGAACCAGTTGCCAGTACGACCCTGTTGATCATCTGCCAAACTTGTTTTCATATGTTATCACCCATCTAAAAAGCTATAGCTGCAGTAACAGCTATAGCTTAATACTAATTGTTCTACATGGCAACTCTAATAATGCTACTCGCTATCGCCGCAATCGGGGCAATCTTCTCCAACAGGGCCGGGCACATTAAAACCAAGCCTGTGTCGACGGCAGCGCCCACAGATTTTTTCGCCCTCCAGGGCATAAGGTCCACCATGTATGCGCAGCGCTTTTCCTTCTACAATAGCCCGGGCTACTTTTTCATGGGCAGAGACAAGAATTCGCTGTAATGTGCTCTGGGCCACGTTCATTCGAGATGCGCACTCGTTCTGTTCGAGCTTTTCCAAATCTTTTAAACGCAAGGCTTCCAGTTCATCAACTGTTAATATAACTTCATCCAGCAAGGAAATGGGAATACCGGTAGGTTTGAAATAGTTAAAGCGAGGCATTGCACTTACCTTTCTGGGCTTATAAGGACGCGGCATATACTTAACTCCTATAATTAGATTATATTGCTATCATTTATCATAGCAAAAAATATAACAACTAACAACCATTCTTTTAAGGAGCTTAATAACCATTCTAAATACAACGAACTGAATCAGGCATATGATCCTGCTGATAAAATGACGTGCTTAAACCAGGGCGAGCAGAGCTTCCCACAATTCTCGAATCTTCCTGGTTAAGTCACCCTGGTCATATTCCACTACAGGTATACCCTTAACCATCGAATCGATAAAAGCACGGTGAAAAGGAATTTTCCCTGCTAACTGGAGGTTCTCATCTTTGCAGTATCCTTCAATTCTTTCTGTTTGCTGCAAATCCAGGTCACAGCGATTAATACAGACCAGGGCAGGAACTTCAAAATGGCGGCAAACGGCAACCACTCTCTGTAAATCGTGAATACCTGAAACCGTAGGTTCGGTTACTATCAGCGCTGCATCAACACCGGACAAAGAGGCTATTACCGGGCACCCTATACCGGGGGGACCATCAATTATCAACATCCTAACGCCTGTCGATTCGGCGAGCTCTTCACCCTTGTTACGAATAGCTGTTACCAGTTTCCCGGAGTTTTCTTCTGCGATGCCCAGGCGGGCATGAACAAGGGTCCCGTAAGGTGTAGCAGATACAAACCAATGACCTGAAACCCTTTCTTCCATGATGATGGCCTCGGACGGGCAGGCAAAGTGGCAAAATGAACAGCCTTCACAGGCAACCGGGTCAACAACATAATCTTCTGATATAGCATTAAAACGGCATAACTCCCTGCACAGGTTACATGAAGTACAGCTTTGAGGATTGATAACTGCTGTTGAGGAAGCGATAAACTGATGCTCTTCAAGTTTTTCACCCTGAAGAATCAGGCTCAGGTTGGCAGCATCCACATCACCGTCAACCATCACGGCGCTTTTATCCGCCAGGGCAGCAAAAGAACCGGTCAGCGTGGTTTTGCCTGTTCCACCTTTACCGCTGATGATTGTTACTTTTTTCATTTTCACTTCGCCCCCTGCTGTTCTGCTTCTATTTTTCTATAGAGTTCGCTGAAATTTTCGCGCCACCCGGGCAAGAAATCAGCTGCTGCTTCCCCACGGGCATAAAGTTCCGCAACCTTACGGCTGAAAGGAATTTTCATAACTATGGGAAGACTATTTTTGCGGCAGTACTGCTCTACCCCGCTATCACCCAGATCACAACGGTTAATCACCACACCGGCCGGTATACCTATTTTTTTAATCATCTGGAAAGCCAGATCGAGATCATTGAGGCCAAATGGAGTGGGCTCAGTAACCAGCAAACAGTAATCTGCTCCTCCAACCGAAGTAACAACAGGACAGGATGTTCCCGGAGGTGCATCAATAATTATTAACCGATCAGGAAGAGCTTCTTTTTTTACAGCATTGATTAAAGGCGGGGACATCGCTTCACCAGGATTGAGTTTTCCATGAGAAAATAATATTCTCCCCGATTTCCCGCTTTCAATCACTCCGATAGGACGCTCTTTTTCAGTAATAGCTTTCTCAGGGCAAAGGTAAGCACAACTTCCACAACCATGACATAATTCAGGTAAAACCATAACCTGCTCACTGAAAACAGCAAGGGCTTTAAAAGAGCAAACCTCTGCGCAGTAACCACAGAAGCTACACTTGCTCAAATCAATCTCAGGTACGGGAATTCCTACTGTTTTTGTCTGTTCGATTTTAGGCTTTAAAAAGAGGTGGGCATTAGGCTCTTCCACGTCACAATCCAGCAGCTGAACTTGAAAATCTTTTGAAACAAGAGCCAGGGCAAGGTTAACGGCAACAGTTGTTTTTCCGGTGCCACCCTTGCCGCTGGCTATAACCAGATTTCGCACCGGCCTATTCCGCAGACTGTTCAAGTTCTGCCATCCTTTTTTCAAGTTCGGCCAGTTCAGCTTTTAACATGTTAGCCTGTTCCTTTAAATAGGCTTTTTCATCACCTGTTTCGACTCCGCCGAAACCATAGTAAGGTTCAGGTTCGCCGCCCCACCCGCGGTTAAAACCGGGACCAAAACCTCTGCCGTAGCCCCATCCGGCTCCGCGTCCAAAATATCCTCTGCGTAAACCATAAGGGCTGGGGCGCGCAACACCACAATATCCCAATCCCCTACCTGTTCCGGGTCCATAGCCCATTGGGCCTGTGCCATCAAATCCTGGCATAATAAAACCTCCCATACAGTTTATTAGCAACAGCCGTGACCATCACCATGGCCACCCTGGGGATGGTCACACGTGCTTGGTCCGAACTGTAACTTTCCAGCCAGATAATCTTCAACTACATCTTTCACATCACCACTTATTCCTATATAAGATTCAATATTTTCAGCGGCAAACAAAGACTGCGCTCTAGGCCCCATTCCACCGGCTATAATCGTATTCACTCCCATTTTAGCCAGGTATGCCGGTAAAAAACCGGGTTCATGGCCGGGGTTGGCGATAACCTTTTCTGAGCCAATTGTGCCATCAATTATCTCAAACAAAGTATATTCGGGACAACGACCAAAATGCTGGGCTACCATTTTATTATCTGTTGCAATTGCTACTATCATTAAACAACCTCCCTATTGTTGCTTCATGCCGGAGTGTGGTTCAACAGTTGCTCCTGAAACGGCTGTCAGATTTCCGGCATTAAACTTTTGTAATGTATTTTCAACTGTTCCTTCCACACCGCTTAATACTTGTATTTTTGCAGCATTTAACGCACCGACCGCATTGGGTCCCACATTACCAAGGGCAACAGCATCTACACCATGCCTGGAAAGGAGCTGTGCCGCCTGAGGACCAGCCCCACCGGACGCACCGACAGCTTCATTACTAATTGATTCCAACAGCTCTCCGGTTTCAGTTTCAACCACTACAAAATAGGGGCAGCGCCCAAATCTTTGATCTACCTCTGCTTTCAAACCTTCGCTCCTGGCACATATTGCCATCTTCATAAAAACACCTCCGTTTTTTAACATGCTTATAATGGCTTGTTAATTAAATCTGAAATATTATCAAAAATAGTAAACTGGTAACTTTCAAGATCACCACTGTCTCCCAGGCGCGAAAGTTCCGAATCAAGCGGAATTCTTCCCAACAGCCTTACGCCGGTTGTCGCGGCCACTTCATCGGCCTGACTTTTACCAAACATTTCTATTTCCTTTCCACAATGGGGGCAGATCAAACCGCTCATGTTTTCAACCAGTCCGATAATTGGTGTATTCATCATCCTGGCCATCTTAATCGCTTTTTTTACCACCATTACCGCCAGGTCCTGGGGAGACGAAACAATAACCAGGCCGCTAAGCGGCAGAGACTGCAATACTGTTAAAGGTGAGTCTCCTGTTCCGGGGGGCAGATCAACAATCATGTAATCAAGATCTCCCCACAAGACATCTGTCCAGAACTGCTTAACTGCTCCACCGATGAGAGGGCCGCGCCATATCACCGGTTCTTCTTCGTTGGGAAGCAGGAGATTAAGAGACATTACCTTTATCCCCAGTTTACTCGCTGTAGGTATCATTTTTTCATTTGTCATTTTGGTCTGTCCATTTAAACCGAGAAGCTTGGGTATACTGGGTCCAGTTATATCGGCATCAAGCAACCCCACATTAAATCCCTGCCTGGTTAGGGCAACTGCCAACAAGGCGGAGACTGAAGATTTGCCAACACCTCCCTTGCCGCTCATTACTGCGACAACATTTTTAATATTACTGTTCTCAGGTTGACCAAGTTTCTCGATGCCGGCACCCTTTGTAGCCTTTTTTTCCTCTTTGTCCACCATATTTTTCCTCCATTTTAATAATTCTTTATTTTATTTGGGTATATATCTATTATCATTATAATTCATTTTTGGGTATACATCAATAATTATTTTTGATATAGTGTATAAAACTACAATAACAAGATGGTGACTATCTTGAAACATAAATATTTATTCGGTCCTGTTCCCTCCAGACGCTTGGGAGTATCCCTGGGCATAGATTTGATTCCTCTAAAAACATGCTCCCTGGATTGCATATACTGCGAGTGCGGAAAAACAAACAAATTGACCACGGTAAGAAAAGAATATTATAGCATTGACAAGGTGATCAACGAGTTGAAAAACTACCTTGACGAATCACCCCCCCTGGATTATATAACCTTTGCCGGATCAGGTGAACCAACCCTTAATAGCGGCATAAATGCGGTTATTAACTTCATAAAAAATTATTATCCTGGTTACAAATTATGCCTTTTAACAAACGGCACATTATTTGCCGATCAGCAAGTTCGCGCAGAGGTTGCCGGCGTTGACCTGATAATCCCTTCCCTGGACGCTGCCACTGAAACGGCCTTTCAACTTATTAACAGACCACACCAGGATCTTAAATGCCATGCTGTTGTAGAAGGCTTGGCAGCCCTTCGTCGCGAGTACAGCGGGGAAATCAGGCTTGAGATTTTTATAGTGCCGGGTATAAATGATTCCCGGGAAGAATTGACAGCATTAAAGAAAGCTGTTTCAAAAATTAACCCGGACAGGATACAGATCGGAACACTTGACCGCCCGGGCACTGAAGCATGGGTTGAAGCTGCATCTCCCGAACAGTTGGCTGACATTGCCGGTTACCTGGGACAAGCAGAGCTAATCGGTAATATTCGTCCGCGGAACAAAATAGCTTCTTTCAACCAATCATACCAAGCGCAGATCATGCAAACATTGCGCCGCAGGCCCTGCACGATTTCGGACCTGGAACAGATCTTAAACCTGCATCCGGCTGAACTGCAAAAATACCTTAACCACCTCCTGGAAAAAGAGGTTTTGGAAACTGAACATAAAAAAAGAGGGACCTTTTTCAAGGTAAAAGCCCCTCCACCTTCCTACAGTTAGATTTAATGCTCCTACCGCTGATCAATAAAAGCTTTTATTCATTTAATATTACCCGCATTTTATTAGCTTCCAGCAGAAAATAAGATTATATCATGCCAATATCAATCCATTGAAAACCAACCGCCAATTCAATCAATACCATGAAAAGGTAAAGTATTATTCCCACAACAATAGGCCATGACAACCAGCCCTGGGGCAGCAGGCGTTCTTTCTTCTTAAATATCCTGGCTGATCCTGATTGCCTGTGCAGCAGGCGCAGGCCTATCCAAGCACCCGTCAGGGCTAAAATAAAAAACGGCAGCAGGGAAAACAGCGCCTGCAGCTCAACTTCAGTGGCAGCTTCATGCTGTCCCGCCAGGTATAGATACGTCGCCGCTATAAAATTATTGATCATGTGGTATATGATTGCACCCCAGAGGGAACCTGTTTTTATAGCAATAACCGCCATAACAACTCCGAGAACGAAGGTGCTGACCAGGTTGAGCAGAGAGACATGAAGCAGGGCAAAAAGCAGGGAGCTATACACGACAGCCGCAAGCAACCCGTGATTTTCCATGGCAGGCATGATTGTTCCCCTGAATAAAACTTCCTCACAAATGCCAGTAAATATTACCAAAACAACAATATAGCCCAGATAATGCTGTAGCGTTCGCGGCGGTTCAATAGCAACAAACGGTTCATACCCTATTTCCATCAGGCTGTAAACCAGGCCGGTAGCGAATACCATGTTGATTACCCAGAACGAAACTGCCAGGATGAGTATAGTAGGCAGGTATTTAAGCTCTAAAGTAGCAAGGCGTGAAAAAGATCCCTGGATAGGTTTGAAATACCGCCAATATATTAGCGCAGGAAGAAGGACTATAAAAAGCTGGGTTATGATCATCCCATATTCAAAATGCCAGGCCTGGACCAATGAACCAGCGAATATTAAAAGTAAAAATACAACCAAAAATAATAACTGGGCCGATTTAAGGTCAGGTTTTTTCATGGGAGCAGATAATACAGGGGGTTCCTGCTTGATGTTATCGCTGCCTGTTTTTTGTAATTTATCATCATTCATACAAACCGTCTCCCCGCTGATAAAATTTAAAAAAACTATTCATCATTATACATTTATTTACCTTCAAACAAAAGACTCTTACATGACGAAGGTCAATATGGTAGAATACGGGGGTTGGTTCATTACTTTGTTGGAGATGATTTATTGTGCAAATTGGCCTGATTGGTATGCCGTTCTCGGGAAAAACAACATTGTTTAACCTCTTAACCGGTAATCTTCACCCGACAGACGCAAGTGGAACAGGTGAAGTGCATGTAGGCAGCGCCGTTGTGCCAGACTTGAGGATAGACTACCTGTCTGACCTCTATAAACCTAAAAAAACTTCATATGCCAGGATCAACTTTAAAGATATTCCGGGAGTTAAAATGGATGACAGCAAAGCCAGGGCGGCACAAATGCTTGATGAAGTAAGAAGCGCCGATGCCTTGGTTCAGGTTTTACGTGTTTTCGATAATGATGAGGTTAATAGTATGGCAGGAAATCCCAAGCCATACCTGGATCTGACAAACTACAGGACAGAACTGCTTCTGGCCGATATGGACAGCTTGGAAAAAAAAATCATCAACCTTGAAAACGCAACAAAGGCTGCCAAAGAAAATACTAAAAAAATTGAACTATATAAAAAAATTTTAGAGGCCCTGGAAAATGAAGATCCGGTAAGCTCAGTTGATTTAACCGGAGAAGAAAAAGAGTTTCTATCCGGGCACAATTTTTTAAGTGAAAAACCTCTTTTCCTGGTAATAAATTTAGACGAAGATCAGCTGCTCTCCGGTGATTATCCCGAACGTGAATTAATTAACAACTATACCGAAGAACACAATATTCCCCTGGTTGAAATCTGCGCACTCGCTGAACTGGAAATAGGAAGGCTGGAACCGGATGAACAAACTCTTTTCCTGGAGGATCTGGGGCTCAAAGAATCAGGATTGGGATTACTGGCCCGCATGACTTATGATAGCCTGAATCTAATCTCATTTTTTACAGTTGGCGAAGATGAAGTAAAAGCCTGGAGCATCCGCAGGGGAACCAGCGCCCGTAAAGCAGCCGGGAAAATACATTCAGATATCGAAAGAGGCTTTATCCGGGCTGAGGTATTTCACTTTGATTTCCTCCAACAATTGGGAAGCACGGTAAAAGTCCGTGAGGCTGGTCACTTTCGCCTGGAAGGCAAAGAGTACCCGGTAAATGACGGAGATATAATCAATTTTCGTTTCAATGTATAAACCGTAGCAACTGCCCGGTCTTAACCCGATATGGTAAGCGATGCGTTGCCCCTGATTATTTTACTGCTGTCCACCGCTTTAAAGTAACGCCCGGCCAACCGGTCGGCAATCCACCGTGGCCCGGCCAGGTCCGCCCTGGCCAGCAGGTCTTTAACTGTTATATTGTTTTTTCGGAAGATACCCGTACTACCCCACAGACGGCAAAAAATCGGATATTCTGTTGCTGCACTGGCATTGATTTTCAGAGATCCTACTGCTACCCTGAAACCGGCCCGTAAAAAATCTTCCGAATGAGAATCGCCGTAACAGGAAGTGTTATATAACATTCTCAGGCAATTATTATGCAATGCATTACTAATACGCTCAGCAAACTCACCTGTTAAAACCCGTTGGTCATAAAACTGCAGCTGCCCGGGTTCACCATGAAGTTGTAAAAAAAGATCAACCGCTTCATTCTGATAGTTGTCGGTTATACCTTTTAACTTTTCAATAAAATCGTTACTGCCTGCCTGACTATCCCGCATAATATATATTTGCCGGTAATGAACTTTTAAAAAACGTACAGCCGTATCAACACCAGCCGACTCTATAAAACTGTACAGCTTCGTAAACCTGCTATCACCATGTTTGGCCAGGCTGTTAACAATGATTAAAACCCTTTTCTCCCTGGTCTGCAGCCCAGCTATAATGTCACCTCCGCTTTAACCTGTTGATTACTATTACGCTGTATTCGGCACAATAAAGAAAAAACTGTTTTACCGTTTTCAAAAATCTATTTAGAAATCAACTACCTTTTCATGATTTAACGGACGGGGATAAATATATTGAGGCTGAGGGGGCATCGAGTTGTATACCCTTTCGATATCCAGTATTCCCCGCTGATAAAGCATTCCGGTCTTGTTGTAAGTACCCTTAACCAAAACTGACTCCATTTTCAGATTAACAAAAAATATTGCAGCTTTAATCCCCGAGGGTAGCTGCCGCAGTTCCCGTCCGTAGGGGCTGTATGCAAAAACAATCCTGTCCTGTCCGGCATCGGCAGCCTGGATCAGGGGCACCAATACAGGATAACCATGCTCATCAATATAAGATATAAATTTCAAACCATCGATCTGATTAAACATGTCCCTGCTAATCTTGTTCAGGACGCTCTTCCGGTTAGATACACTGAGCGGTCTGATCAACCTGGTTTTAATTGCTCCCAGGGCAATCTTGCTCATGGTAAGCTTCTCCCTGGACGTTATATTAATCAGGTTGAAGTAATGAACTGTCCCAATGCCAAAATAAGAATTGTAGCGGAATAACGGTTGTTTATTATACATTTCATACTCAGGCCCGCTGGTAACACTTGATGTATACTCAGCCCTCCCCCGCCAGATTTCCATATCAGGGGTAAAGATTAAAAAACCGACCTTGTGACGTTCTTTAAAATTATTCTTACTCAAACCGGCACAAAATTGCCCGGCGATTATCTGCTTATTACCATGCGGCCGAATAGATGAAATAAATGAGATATGGGGAGAACCTTCTTCATCTACTGTAGCAAGTAAACCAATTTTACTTTCAGCACACATCAACGGCCTATCCTGTTCATTTATCATTGCTTTTCACCTCTATTATTATTTTGCCCATTATCTGCACAAGCTCTGCCGGTCCAGATTACTGTCGTGTCTCCCGGCCCCAGACAATCTGAAGCTATAGCGGCTAACCGGTCAAGATCAGCCCTGTTCATAAGGGGAGTACTGCTGAAAAGCCATTCCCTGTTTAACATCTCATACTTATGCTCACATAGATTGTTAAAAGCACAAAGCTCCCAACGTTCCACACAACCATCAAGTTTTTCCTTTAAAAAACGGGCAATTCCCCTGATGTTATCCGGATGATCAGTCGCACCTGGTATTAGCGGTGTCCTGATCCAAATTTTTTTCGCTTTTCCATTTAAATACCGCGCTACCTTAACCAGGTTGGACAGGATTTTTTCATTACCACTACCGGTAAAATGTTTATGTAAGGCCGGGTCGATAATCTTAATATCGTAGAGAAGCAGGTCGCTGAACTCCAACCCCCTGGCCAGGGATTCAAATGAAACAAGACCGGCTGTGTCAAGAGCAGTATGAACCTGATTATTTTTTAGTTCACGCAGCAAATAGACTACAGTGTCAACCTGCAATAGAGGCTCTCCTCCCGATATGGTTACCCCGCCATCCCTGTTAAAGTAAGCCTTGTCTTTCAACAATTCCCTGAGCAGATCGTCCGGATCATAGCGCCTGCCCCGAACTGACATGGCCCCGGAAGGGCATTCATTGATACAGGAATAACACAAATTACAGAGTTGATAATTAACAAATATACCTTTTTCTTTATGCTGAAGTGCTCCACTGGCACATATGGAAGAACAGGAACCGCAACCAATACACTTTACTTTATTCCATTGCACTTCAGGTTTTAAAACTATACTGTCTGGATTGTGACACCACTGGCAATGTAAACTACAACCCTTGAGGAAAAGTGTAGTTCGTAAACCGGGGCCATCATCAGTTGACATCCGCTGGATATCCAGCACCAGGGCTTCCGGCTTTATAAGCATTTGTGACTTTCCCTGGCTATAATTTCATCCTGCAGTTCCCGCCCCAACCCGGCAAAGTAGGCATTATAACCTGTGACCCGCACCAGGAGATGGCGATAATTGCGGGGGTTAGCCTGGGCATCGCGAAGCATGTCGGCATCGATCACATTGATCTGCAGTGCTGTCCCTCCATTTTCTGCATACCCCCTGAGAAATGCTTTCAACTTCTCCTTTTGCTCACCTGTTGATAAAATTGAAGGATTAAGGGTAATCGTATGGGACGCTCCGTTGGGCAGAGAATTTCTATAACCCAGGTAATCACCCTCTGACTGATCATGACCGCCGAGTGCTATGCCAACTGAATTGGCATTTGCCGTTGGTCCATTTATATCGGCTCCGTTTACCGGGCAAATAGCGTTAGATAAAAACTGACCTTTACTTCTCCCATCCGGACTGGCTGGCAAAATGTAGCCTGAAGATATCCAGTAATTCCAGCTGAGCATGCCCGGGCGGAATTGAGCCCCTGTGGCAGAAGTTTTATAGCGCCAGGTTTCCTCTGCCCAAATATCCATTACTTTCCGGGCTATATAATCAGCCTGATCATCATCACGTCCGTACTTGGGCGCCTTATTAATTGCAACAGCCTGAAGTTTTTCATAACCTTTCCAATTTGCCTGAAGCGCCTGCTTTAATTCGGCCATGGTGCAAATTTTTTCATCAAATACCATATACTTAACTGCCAGGATTGAATCTACTGTTGTTGCATACGTCACTGCCTCTATAGTAATGAATTTAAGTTCCGCACCCCCCTGGGTTATATCAAGCCCTTTTTCGGCGCAGCCGCGGACAAGCGATGAAAGGTACGGTGTCGGCGAAAATTCGGCTCTAACCTGCTCCATATCGTTAAAAAGGTTTACCATCTTCTTGATAATATACCTGGTCTGCTCGCTGTAAGCATCGAGAAATTGTTCAAATATATTAAAATTCTCAGCACAACCGGTTTTCGGGGCATCTGTTAAAGGCTTATAGGGTTTGCTCCAGATCTGATCCTGGTAAACCTGCATTTCTTCCCCGTTGTTCAAGGCCAGCTCTACTGCTTTATAGAGGTTCAGATTACAGTCAACCGTGGCGGAACGGTCATTCCCACACATGGTATTTTCAAGGCAACCAACCGAGGCATAATTATGAACATTATCTTCATTAATCAGTTCTTCACAACCTGCCCGTTTGGCTTGACGAAGCAGTCCGGCCATTGACCGTTCATCAAAATTGAGCAGGAAGGGAGCCCCCTGGCTGCGGGCAATCATGTCAACTACCTTGTCAAGAAGTTCTTCAGGGCTATTACGGTGCAAACGCACGTTAGGCTTGGGCTCAAGTATGGGAGTCATTTCATCGATTACTTCCAGGATTACATAAGTAAGCTCGTTAGTCATATCAACCCCGTTTTTACCCATTCCTGAAAGGTTGAAGAGCTGTCCGTACCCAGCTGTAATTCCCTGGTTACTGCCGGTTCGGATCATAGCGTCATAGGCAGTATTACAGTGTATCCAAAAACACTTGAGGATTTCTTTTCCGAATTCAATATCCATACCCCCGGACATTGAATGCTGCCAATAGGGCAGCAAATACTGATCCAGCCTGCCAAATGAAACACCGGGACCGGGATAGTTCTCGTCTGCCATAATCAGCATATGTGTTAACCAAAGTGATTGGACAGCTTCCCAAAAATCAGAAGCGGGCTCCCAGGGGACTTTATTCAGGTTTTCAGCTATTTGCAGCAGCTCTTTTTTACGCTGCGGCTTTTCCTCATCGCGGGCCAGGGCCAGACATTCGTCCCTGTAAGCAGCAGCCAGCTCTTTAGGCATCAGGCAGGCTTCGCGCATGGCCCGCAGGTTAGCGCCTTCCCGGCCTTTCTTCTTTGACCCGGGTAAACTTTCATAAAGTTCTCCATAATACTCATATACTCCCCTGAACCCTTCTTTTAAAATCATGGGATAATCAGCTATAAGATGGCCGGAGGTCGGACCACAGTTGCCAAACCCTTTATCTTTAAATTCGAACAATCTTTTTCGAAGCCCGTTTTGACCAAAGATCTTCTTGTGGTGTTCTTTTTTCTCCCGTGGAGTCCAACATTTTGAACATACAATGTTAAACCTACCTCCGGCGAGGAGATCACCGGGCAGTATTTCCCTGGGGACGCCTTCAACCATGGCTTTACGAATAAAATAGGCTTTTCTTTCAGGCAGACTGCGTTTAAAAAAATGATCTGGTAATTCAAGCGGCACTGCATTCTGGGTGAAAGCCTTGTTCATAGGGTTAAAAAATGTGTATACCTCGGGAACAATGTAAAAATTCATTTCTTCAAAAAGCCAATCATCTTCTTCACCGGAACCAAAAGCTATAAACTCATTATTCCATTTTCTTTCAGTACCAAGAAAATAATAATCATAAAGCCACTTTATCCTCTCAGTCATGTTGAATGGTTCTTTAACTGCTGCCATTCCTATCACTCCTTTTTACAAATCGTCACATTTATTTGAACGCAGATGCATATTATAATATAGTTCAACTGGACCAGGATTCATATTTATTTTTTAATATTATTAATTCAATTTACACAGTTATATTCCTGCCTGAGCAGGGCTTGTAAGAGTAAAGCCGATAAGTTAAAATATTAAGGTTCGTATTGGGACAATTTGTACTTAATATCATTATGGATAGCGAGGACAACGATGAAAAGTTTAAACAGCGAAATCCGAAACGACCTTCTGTCATACATCGAAAAAGCTGCTGCAAAGGGCAATTCCATAACCTTTGTCGGTTCAGCTTCAGGTGGGGACAAGCCCCAAACTGTAAAGTGGAAACAGCTTCATCAGGATGCCCATGATTACGCTGCAGTTTTACAGGCAAGGGGAATAAAACCAGGTGATCATGTTGCAGTTCTTGGATTAACTAGCCGGCCGCTGGTAACTGCCATACAGGCAACATGGCTGGCGGGTGCATGCATAATTGTTGTACCAATTCCTATGCGCATGAACTCGATCGGAGAATTTATTAATCAAACCAGGGCTCATTTGGCCAGCAGTGACGCGGCAGCATTAATTGTTGATCCCGGCATGGTGTCTTTTTATGAGCCCCGTGAAAACGACCCCCCCATAATAACCCTGGACGAATTAAACCAGCAAAACAACAAAAACTCAACCATTTATCATGCTATTGATAGAGATCCGGATCGCCTGGCTATAATGCAGTTTACTTCAGGCAGTACTTCTGCTCCAAAAGGGGTGATGCTTCCACACCGGGTAATCTGCGCTAATATTAATGCCATGGATCAAAAAGTGGGGCTGGATATTGACAATGATGTCATGGTTTCCTGGCTACCCCTTTACCACGACATGGGACTGATTGGCATTTTAACCACCGCCATGTTTAAAGGGTGCTCTCTCATTCTCTCTTCACCGCAGGACTTTTTAAATAATCCCGCCAACTGGATGCGCTGGCTGTCTGACTACGGGGGAACAATAACGGCAGGCCCGAATTTTTCTTACATACTGGCCACCAGGGCTTTGAAAAGAATGAGCAGCAGCGGAGAAAAGCTCGATCTGAGCAAAATTCGCTTAGCATTAAACGGCGCTGAACCAATTGAACCGGATGCTGTTGAAAACTTTGTTGCTGCCGCCAAAATACACGGCTTCAGACCCGGAGCTGAGTTTTGTGCTTTTGGCATGGCAGAAGTAACCATAGGCGGAACTTTTCCACCAGTCATGCGCGGCATGGTCTGCGACATTGTAGACCCAGAGATCCTGGAAAAAGAAAAAATCGCCCGTTACCCTGCCAAGAATAAAAAAATGAGGCGGTTGCCCCTTTTGGGCAGTCCTCTCCCAGGCCTGAAAATGCGTATCTGCGATCCCGACAGTGAACAAAAACTTGGACTGAGACAGGTTGGAGAACTTCAAATCAAAGGTGACTCTGTAACAACCGGCTATTATAAACAACCGGAAGCCAGTGAGAAACTTTTAAAAGACGGATGGCTGAGAACCGGTGACCTCGGTTATTTCGTTGAAGGCCCTGGTGGCGGAACTGATGAACTGGTAATATGCGGGCGTTTAAAAGATGTTATAATAATCGCCGGAAGGAATATATATCCACAGGACATTGAAAGAGCATCAGGTTCGGTTGAAGGGGTCCGGCCAGGCAATGTTATCGCCTTCAGTGTAGGCACCCGGCATGGAAAAGAATTTGTTGTGGTTGTCGCCGAGGTAGTAAATGATGATTATGCTTCAATTAAACGGAAAATACGTTATCGGGTTCTGTCAGCCTGTGGAGTCTCGCCCAAAGAAATTGTCCTGGTCAAAAAAGGCACATTGCCAAAAACCAGCTCCGGTAAATTACAGCGAAGTTTATGCCGCGAGCAATATAAAAATAACGAGCTGGAACTGGCCTAATCATGATTATACCGGATACCTGTATGGCTAGTTGCACCAGTTAGATAGTAGTGCATGGTAGCTCTATGAATAACTGAGATATCTATTGAACGTATTTAAAAAAAAGAAAGGAGATTATATTGATGAGTAAGAATCCTCTAGTAACAATCGAGATGGAAAACAATAGTAAGATTATAATTGAGCTTGATCCCGGGAATGCTCCAAATACTGTTAATAACTTTATTTGCCTGGCCGAATCAGGTTTCTACAATAACCTGATCTTCCACCGGGTTATTCCCGGTTTTATGATTCAGGGTGGATGCCCCCAGGGGTTTGGGACCGGCGGACCGGGCTACTCTATAAAAGGTGAATTCACTGCTAACGGGCATAAAAACAGGATTAAACATAAAAGAGGCGTAATATCAATGGCCAGATCGCAGCATAATGATTCAGCAGGGTCACAGTTTTTTATAATGGTAAAGCCTGCAACACATCTCGATGGACAGTATGCAGCGTTCGGACAGGTAACTGAAGGGATGGATGTTGTAGATAGTATTGTTTCAACAGCAACAGACCCACGCGATAAACCGATCGAGGAACAGCGTATTAAAAACATTACTATAGAAAAGTTTGGCATTGAATATGCCGCCCCTGAAAAGATTTAAAGCACTGTTGAATCATCAGTAACTGCTGCAACAGACATATAATCATTTTTTGCCAGGTCAAGATCGTACGGCGAAGGATGAGGTGTAAAATCTTTTTTGTAAAGCACCCGCACCACTGGTTGTGTTACACAGCCGGTTTTGTTGGTAACTACTAATCCGCTTTCACCGTTATTCAATGTGACGTATGAACCAATGGGATAGGCTGCAACAACACCCATGAAAGCATTAATAATTTCCGGATCGAAATAATCACCACTCCATGATTGCATCATTTTTACGGCTTCATGTGCCTGGTAAGCACCGCGGTAAGATTTATCTGAGGAGATAGCATCAAAAACATCAGCAACAGCCACTATTCTGGCCAGTGCATTTATTTCTTTTCCTTTTAATCCCCCGGGATAACCCTGCCCCAGAATTCTTTCATGATGCTGCAGGATAATTTCTGCTACCCTTTCTGAAAAAAGCCTGGTTTTTTTAAACAAGCTATAACCGTAGCGAGCATGTGTTTTGACTAATTCGAATTCTTTTTCAGTAAGACAGCCAGGCTTGTGCAAAATCATTTGGGGTATACTTATATAACCTATATCGTGAAGGAAAGCACCCATGGCAATAAGCCTCTGAGTATTTATGTCATAGTTCATCCTGGAAGCAAGCAGAGTTGAAATAACGCAGCAATTTACACTGTGTGCAAACAGGTATCCGGCATGGGCTCGCAAATCACTGAACTGGATAACCGGATTTTCGTTGTTTTTAATTTCTACGATTATTTTCTCCACATAACTAATAATGTCTTTTTCCCTGCTATTGATCACTTTCGGGTTAGGAACAGAAGTATCCAGATCCCTGATCAAACCAGCTATCAGTGCCCGGCCTTCGCTGCGAACTTCACTGCTGATTAAGTCTTTACAGGTAATTTCAGCCATACGCGAATCCTTAACATACAAATAATCAATACCCATCTGCTTTAAATAATAAATGTGTCGCGATTTAATCTGCACGCCTTCATTAAGAAGTGCCTGCCCCAGAAACCCAGGAACAGTAATATTGTTAATCATTCCGGGTTCAACTTTATCGATAGGTATCTTTCGCATTAACCATTCTCCTTAGAACCCGGCATAAATAAGCAATCTGGCACATGTGCCGGCTATCTCCTGGGTAAATGATATCACATCCGAACATAACGGACCGATTTCAAAATATTAAGTTATTTTGGGGGTTATAGTAATCAATAAGCCGTTAATCTTTTTTAATAATACTTTCTTCAAGCACAGATAAAAATATCGCAACCAATTCGGGATCAAACTGAGTTCCCGCACAACGCTGTATTTCCTCGATGGCCTCTTCAGGTGGCCGGGCCGAACGATAAGGCCTTTCATTGGTCATAGCGTCAAATGCGTCGGCAATGGCTAAAATTCGGCACTCAACCGGTATTTTTTTGCCGGTTAAACCGAGCGGATATCCGGAACCATCCCATCGTTCATGGTGCTTGAGGATCAAGTCGGCAATGCCATATAAGTCGGCTGATGCAGAAGCAATACGGTGCCCTTTTTCGGGATGTTTCCTCATTATTTTCCATTCATCATCATTAAGGGGCCCATCCTTGTATAATATTTCGTCTGGGATGCCAACCTTTCCCAGGTCATGCACCTGGGCCAGTAAAACCAGGCGCCCCAGCTGCCTTTTCGGCAGATTAATTTTTTGCCCAATTATACTGCACAACTCTTCAAGGCGGTTTGCATGCCCTGCCGTAATGAAATCTCTTTCTGCCAGGGCAGCCATCAATGATTTGATTATTTGAGATTTGGCTCCGGCTCCTGTATGCAGTTTATCAATATACATCAGGTCATCAGCTTCACGGTACAACTCCAACAGGGATACATTTCCCTTTTCAGCAGTTGATATACCCAGCGATACACTTAAGGGCAAGTAATCATTATTTTTATTGTAATCTTTAAGTGACTTTTTAATGCGGTCAACTATAACTGAGCCTATCTCTTTACCAGCATTGGAAAGAATTACGGCAAATTCATCCCCCCCAACCCGTGCTAAAAGATCAGTTCGGCGCAGTGATTTTTTAATTATATCGGCACAGGTTAAAAGCATTTTGTTACCATGCTCATGGCCCAGGGTGTCGTTAATCAATTTTAGTCCATCCAGATCGGCGGCGATAATTGTTACAGGATAAGAAATCTCGTTACCGGGCCGGTTTAATTCGCGATCAAAATAAGCTCGGTTAAACAATCCGGTCAGCTGATCATGCATGCTAAAATATTCCAGTTTCTCCTCATATTGCTTTCTTTCCGTTATATCTCCGGCAACCATTACCAACCCGTTTACTTCACCGCGTACATTTCTAAGCGGTGCCAATGAAAATTCAATTTCGATCCGCTCGCCATTAGTGTGAGTGCAGGAATGATCTATCCTGTAGAAAGATTTACCCTGTAATGTCTGTAATGCAAAACTGGAAACACTCTGTTTGCTACTATCAAGAAAAAACCCGACATTTTTACCGATCACTTCTTTTTCGGGCCAACCCAAAAGGCTCTCTGCGGCTGAACTCCAGCTTTTAATCTTTAAAGATTCGTCCAGAGCGATAACAGCAACCGGGGAAGCATGTATCAGGGCTCTGTACATTTCTTTTGTTTCCTGTAATGCTGCAATGTTCTGTTTGTGAACAGTAAGATCAGTGCCGGTTAGAACGTAGAGAGTATCATTATTATCTGGTATTCTAAGATAATTATAATCCCACAAGATACTACAACTTTTACCATTCTTTTGAATCAACTGTGTTTCAATACGAAAAGGCATTGCCGAGAGATCAAGCGCACTAAAAAAAGCTTTATACAGCTCAACTTCTTCAGGGTGACAAAATATTTCCCAGAAATGTTTGTCCCTTGCTTCATTTAAATTTATGCCACTTATTTTTTCAGATGCACTATTAATGCGAACGATTTTACCCTTGGTATTAAGCAACACGATTAAACAATTGACAACATCGCTGGCAGCAACCAGTAACTCACTTTCATTCTGCTGATGATTATTGATCTTACCTTTAGCCACGATTGTAGTTCACCTGTGCTCTTTAATATGTCAATGCAGTTCTGAAGTTGGCACCTCTACCACCTTAACAACAGCCAGATCCAAGGCCCCGGTCAGATCCAAGTTATATGGACTTGGATGCGGAGCCATATCCTCACCCCTGTAAACGATCCGAACTACCGGTCTGAGAGCGAAGCCTGGAGTATTGGCAATAACAAAACCGCTTTCTCCGTTACTCAGAAAAACATGAGTACCTGCAGGGTAAGCAGCTATATTAGATAAAAAATGCCTGAGGTAATCGAGATGGAAATAATCTCCACCCCAGGACATCAGCATTTCAATTGCCTGGTGAGTTCGATAAGCTTTACGGTTAGGCTTATCAGAAGTGAGCGCATCGAATACATCAGCAATTGCCAGAATATGTGCTGCGTCGCTGATATCCCCATCGCCTATACCTTTCGGGTAACCCTGACCCCGATAACGTTCATGATGCTGGAGTATAATTTTTCCTGCTTCCGGGGAATAAAGGGGGAATTTCTTAAACAACTCAAAGCCATAGGATGGATGCTGAATCACCATTTCAAATTCATCAGTGGTTAGTTCCCCCTGCTTATTGATTACTGCCGAAGGAACAGCGACCATACCCATATCGTGAAGAAGGGCTCCCAGAGCTATTTCTCTCAATTCATCCCTGCAAAAATTCATTTTTGCCGCCATCAGGGTGGTAATAACAGCACAATTGACCGAGTGGGCAAAAAGGTAACTATCAACAGATCGTATGTCAGCAAGCTGAATAATAATATCTTTCTTGGCAACTATTTCATCAATAATTTTTTCTACCAGGTCGATTACTTCCTGATCTTTTATATTGATTCCCTTGTTATTGGCACTGGGGGAATCAACATTTCTAATTATCTGCGATACCAGGACCCTGCTTTCACTGCGCAGTTCATCGCTGATCGTATCCTTAACATTAATACTACCCATACGCTCATCACAAATGTACAGGCTTTTTATGCCTATTTGTTTTAAATAGAAAATGTGTTGAGGTTTAATTGCCACACCTGAGTTAAGAAGAATCTGCCCCGAAAAACCATAAACAGGCTTCCCGGTTACCATCCCGGGTTGAGCAAGATCAGTAGATATCCTTCGCATCTTTAATCTCCCTGAAAAATATTCTGCTCAAAATATTTGAGTGTTATAAATCTTTCTCTCTAATAATCCTCTAATTCTATGTTAAATTGTATATCCCTGCCTATTATGGATAATATTTTTCATCTTACTATAAAACTATACATCTTGCAAATAGTCTCAATATAATAACTGTCATCTTTTATTTATTAACTATAGCATGAACTTGCCGATATTAAGTGTAGGCTGCTAATAAAGAAAAGGAGGTAACTAGATCATGATTCAAAGTATAGCCTCCATGGCCGTACAGATGCAGCAGGAAAACCTGGAAGCGGAAGTGGCAGTGAGAGCAGCTCAAAAAGTGCTCGATACTGCCAGGCTTCAGGGTGAAGCGCTGGTGGAAATGATTGACATGCAGAGTGAAATCTACTCCCACCTCGGAAAAAATCTAAGCACCCTGGCCTGAACAATCACGCTCTCTGCTGTAAATACTTACATGCCTCCGCAGTTTTTGCGGAGTTTTTTTATTGACGCTATGTCTCTTTTGAGCTATATTTAATATTAATTTCTATATTTAGCGATGTAATTATGCAATTTATAGATGCGCCACTATTCGGACAAATTTGTGCTTACTGTGAGGTATATCCATGGGTTATGTAAAAATCAACAACGAGCGCTGTAAGGGATGTGGCTACTGCATTCTTGCCTGCAACAAGGGTTGCCTTGCCATTGGAGAAGATGAAAGGAACCAAAATGGGTATAGCTTTTTAGTTTTTACCGAAGGAAAAGGGTGCAACAGCTGCACTTTATGCGCCCGGGTCTGTCCTGACGCAGCCCTTGAAGTTTACCAAGGAAAGGAGCAACATTGATCAGAGATAAAGAACTTCTAAAAGGCAATATTGCCCTTGCACGAGGTGCAATAGATGCCGGTTGTCGTCATTATTTTGGTTATCCTATAACCCCGCAAAATGATATTCCTGAATACTTATCAGCAGCACTTCCATCTGTTAATGGAGTATTTTTGCAAGCCGAAAGTGAACTTGCCGCAATCAACATGGTATTAGGTGCTGCAGCGGCCGGTAAAATGGCCATGACTTCTTCCTCAGGTCCCGGGATATCACTGATGCAGGAAGGATTGTCTTACATGGCCGGCTCAGAGCTGCCAGCTTTAATTGTAAACATTTCTCGCAGCGGTCCAGGTCTGGGTGGTATAGCCCCCACCCAGGGAGATTATTTTCAGGCAACACGCGGAGGGGGACACGGTGACTACCGCCTGATTGTCCTGGCACCTAATTCGGTCCAGGAAATGTATTCACTGGCAGGCGAAGCATTCAGACTTGCCATCAAATATCGTAACCCGGCCATGATCCTCGGTGATGCAATTTTGGGACAGATGAAAGAGCCGGTGGTTATAGAGAATAAAATTGCTCGCCCACAGGAACAGGATTGGGCCCTGACAGGGGCCAAAGGACGAAATCCGCGGCTGATCAAGTCACTCTTTCTTGCCGATGGCGAAATGGAGGCACACAACTGGAAACTTTATAATAAATACAAGCTTTTAAAAAGGAATGAAGTAAGAGTTGAAATCGACTGCCCGGACAAAAGCAACCTCACAGTTGTAGCTTTTGGGTCCTGCAGTCGTATCGTCCGTACTGCTGTCGACAGGGCAAGGAGTCGGGGATATTCAATTGGGTTTTTCCGCCCCATCACTTTATTTCCATTTCCTGAAAATGAGATTTTGGCAGCAGTAAAATCAACTGAAAACCTTTTAGTTGTTGAGATGAACACCGGCCAGATGATTGATGATGTCCGCCTGGCCACTAATGGAATAGGAAATATTTTTTTTAGTGGCTACCCAGGAGGCACCATCCCCACCCCGGAACAGGTTGAAGACAAAATAATGGATATTCTCCAGTGAAAAGGAGCAGAAAATTGCCCAAACTAAAAGATAGAAAGTTGTATTCCCCGCCCCGCTCTTTAAAAGACAAACTATTCCATTTCTGCCCCGGCTGTCATCATGGCCTGGCTCATCAACTGGTTGCCCGGGCCATTGATGATTTGAACCTTGCAAAAAGAGCAGTAGGGGTCATCGGAGTAGGGTGCGGTGTTTTTTTATACGATTATATCAACATTGATTGTTGTGAAGCACCTCACGGACGGGCCCCGGCAGTTGCTACGGGAATTAAACGGGCAGATCCCGAACTGGCAGTATTTACTTACCAGGGCGATGGCGACCTTGCTGCAATCGGAACAAGTGAGATACTTCACGCTGCCAACAGGAAGGAAAATATTACAATTATTTTTATTAACAACAGTATCTACGGTATGACCGGGGGACAAATGGCCCCGACAACATTGCCGGGCCAAAAAACTACCACAACACCGTCAGGGCGATCCACTGATAAAGAAGGGTTTCCTCTAAAAATGGCCGAACTGCTGGCTACATTTGAAGGTACAGCTTTTTCTGCCAGAGCATCCCTTCATAATGCCAGGGAAATAAAAAAAGCTGAAAATGCTGTTAAACGGGCTTTTCTCGCCCAGTTAAATAATAAGGGAATGGGAATTGTTGAACTTCTGTCAGCATGCCCGACAAACTGGCAGCTTTCTCCTGAAGAATCACTTAAGCAAATTACAAATAGCATGATTCCAAACTTTCCCCTGGGAATAATCAAGGACACAATATGATTTTTTACAAGGGAAGTGATAACATGGATTTTTCAGTAATAATATCAGGCTTCGGTGGCCAGGGTGTTTTAATGATGGGGGAGTTACTGGCTTATTGTGCGATGAAAAGTGGAATGAACGTAACCTGGATGCCTGCTTACGGGGTGGAAATGCGCGGCGGATCAGCAAACTGCACAGTTGTGCTTTCACAAAAGCCAATCGGTGCTCCCCTGACCGGAACGCCAGACGCCGTGATAGCTATGAGCGAACCGGCAATGAATAAATTCGCAGCCCGCCTGCAACCTGAGGGGCTGTTGATGATTAACAGCTCTTTGATCAATAACGAGCAGCAGCCGGTAAAAAAAATAAAAACAGTTAAAGTACCTGCCGGAGAACTTGCTGCTGCAGCCGGCAATGAAAAAATGGCCAACCTAACCATGCTGGGCGCTTTTTTTGCAGAAACAAACATAATCGATTACAATGAGGTTACCTCACAGATAGCTTCTTTTCTTCCCGCCCATAAAAAAGAACTGGTTGTCGGATTTAAAAAAGCCCTGCATCAGGGGAAACATTTTGTTGATTCGCAGCTATAGTTGCCAACCTTATTGCTCATCCTGTTTTCACAATGCGGCATAAACAATCGTAAAAGGCAGCCTGATCACCCATGTCAGTGCGGTAATCAGCTGTAAGCTTATTTACCGATGCCCCGCTTTGATGCCACCATCCTTCATATACCATAACAGTTTTGGGAGGGACTGCTTCGGTAATGGTAATTATTACCTGAATTTTTCCGCGTTTTGTTTCAACAAAAACGATACTGCCTTCTCCCAGCCCTTCTTCGGCAGCTGTCGTTTTATTTATATAGGCAAGCGGTGATGAACCTATTCCAGGCAAACGATGAGATGAATGGATTGAATCACGGGGATGAGGTGTTACAAACCAGTATTTATAGCCTTCCCTGATCAAACGGACATTCCCGATTTCACGGGGTTTATTATAAACAGGAAGTCCCCCGGAACCATTTTTTTCAGCTTCTGTAGAATAAAAGCAGTATTTCCGGTCAGGGGTTTTAAAAATACGGTCGCTCCAGGGAATTGAGTCTCCCTGTTCAGGCAGCAGAGGTCCACTCTCTTTCAAATCCTGCAGGGTAATACCGCTTTTCAACGTCAGCGGTCTGATCAGCCTGGTTATCAGTTCGTCTTCCGATAAGGCAGGATAACCTTTTACCCCCATCCTATCTGCCAGTTCAGCCATAAACCGATGTTCCGCCCTGCATTCACCGGGAGGATCAATTGCCTTATTACTATATACAACGTGCTGGTGACTCATGGAATTATAGAAAAGATCGATATTTTCGAGAAGATGAGTTACAGGTAAAACCAGATCGGAAGCTAATGCTGTATCGGTTAAAAAGAGCTCGGCTGTAACAACAAAAGGTACAGCAGCAAGTGCCTTACGCACCGCATTACTGTCCCCAACCTGGACCAGTGGATTAGCGCGGCTGATATACAATAACTCGATAGGCGGGTCTTTAAGTTCTGCCAGGTTTCTGGCAAATTCAGGTTTTGAATAATGCCGGTGAACAGGTTCAAGATCCTTGCCTTCTAAAAAAGCATGGTCAACCAGGTGGCTAACCCGAAAATTAGCATAGCTGGCTCCTCCTCCGGCAATTCCTACATTGCCGGTCAGGGCAGCCAGGGCATCAATAGCTCTGATTGTATTCCCGCCGTTGCTGTGCCGCTGCAGTCCAATACCGATCAATATCGAAGCAGGTTTAGACCAGGCATATTCTTCGGCCAGTTCAATTATTTTTTCAGCACTCAGGCCGCATATTTCAGAAGCTTTTTCAGGAGTAAATTCTGAACAAAAATCTGCAAATTGATCGTACCCTGTAGTGTATTTACGGACAAACTCAGGGTCGTGCAAGCCTTTTCCTATTATTATATTTGCCATAGCCAGGGCCAGGACTCCGTCAGAAGCAGGATTTACCCTTACGTATTGATCTGCTATTGCTGCCGAGGCAGTTTTAAGGGGGTCAATTAAAATTACTTTAGTACCATTTTCACGGGCTTCTTTAATGTAGGGAAGCAAATGTAACTGCGTATTAGCCGGATTTCTACCCCAAATAATTACTAAACTCGAATTGATCAGATCCTGATGGGGGTGAGACAATATATCACCAAAATCATAGCGCTGGGCTGCCAGACCGGCAGCCCAGCAGAGGCTACCCCTGTGGACCGTACAACCGCCAAGGGCACTAAAGAACCTTGATTCCAGGTTTTTGAGCAGACCTCCATAACCACCATCATAATAATGCAGCAGAGATAGAGGGCCGTATTGCAAAAGAACCTTTCCAATTTTTTCGGCCATCATGTCCAAAGCTGCAGACCAACTTATCCTTTTAAATGTTCCGTTTTCTTTTTTCAAAGGGTAAAGCACCCTTTGCGGGTGCCTGTTTTGTTTGAGTAAATGTTTACCTTTATTGCATATGAACCTGCCTGTAACCGGCTGCCTGCTATTTGGTTTTATTGATATTATTTCTCCATTTTCGACCAAGACCTCCAGGCTGCATTGGTCCCAGCAGTCAAGAGGGCAAGCTGTATGATGTATCTCCACCGAATCACCAACTTAAAACGACATTTATTTGCTTATTACCTAAGCTCTAACTTTTTCAATGAGAGCTTTCATATGCTCCAGGGTAGTACCACAGCAGCCACCAACAATATTAGCGCCATTTTCCAGACACTGTATAACACCGTCGGCAAAATCATCGGGACTCATATTATATGTGGTAATGCCATCTTTAAGAACCGGCATCCCCGCATTGGGCTGGACCAAGAGGGGCATATCTGTCGCATCACGAAACATTAACACCAGTTCAGCCATATCCTGCGGAGTTAAATCTCCACAATTGGAACCTGCAACATCAGCACCATGTTTTTCAAGAGCCACGGCAACATCGGCCACACTGTTGCCCATTATTGTGCGCCCGCCTTTATTGAGCGTGGTGAAAGACATTGTAACTATTACAGGTAAATCCGTAGCCTCTTTACATCCCTGCAGGGCACAGACAGCTTCCCTCAAATCGGTCATTGTTTCAATAATTAACCCATCTACCCCTGCTTCAGCTAGTAATGCCGCCTGTTCCCTGTAGTTACTGATAAACTCTTCTTCAGTATACTCGCCATAGGGCTTCAGCAGACGCCCTGTCGACCCCATATCGCCAAAAACAAATTGTTCATTCCCTGCCGCATCACGGGCCAGCTTGACTCCGGCAATATTAACTTTTCTTAGATCTAATCCGAGACCATGGGACTCAACATAAATACGATTCATGGTAAATGTATTGGTTGTCAGGCAATCAACGCCCAAACGGGCGTAATCGAGGTGAAAATTATAGATTTCACTTGCGGCAGTAAGATTAAGATGACCGCCCGTACCCAGCCCCCGCTTTTCCAGCTCAGTACCCATGGCTCCATCAAAAACCATTTTCTTTTTAAGCTCAATATTTTTTAAAAAATTCATTCGCATCACTTCTTTCTGCGGAACAGCATTAGAATTAGCTGAACAAGGGCTGATCTCGGGATTTACAATATATTATAACAGATCAAACTGTTATACTATAGATAAATATGGATTTAACATTATTGGAAGCGAGGCGGCGCTTATGTTTAAAACTTTAAAACGCCTGATTTTTCTAACGACCCTGTTTTTAACCATACTTTTTGTTATCTTTATTATTAATCAAACCAACCAACTAGTTATGCTGGCCTCCGGAATTCATGAATCATTAGGGAGAGCAGTATTGCTCTCTCTCTTAGCCCTATACATTGCTTTACTTGCCATTCCACTTGCAGCCCTGTTCAGCCAACCTTCGACTTTAATTCCTCCTGAAGATCAAGAAGGAGAGCAGTACCTTATATATATCCGAAGGCTTACTAAAAGACTACAAAAAAATCCCACTTTAAAAGAGATGGAAATCAGATCGGAAGATTTATCTACAGTCAGGGACGCCATCACCATTCTGAATAAAAAGACCGATGAAAAAATTAAAGATACCGCTGCCAATATTTTTGTCATAACTGCTATATCACAGTACGGAGCGCTTGATGCTTTGATTGTTATAATTTTTCAACTGCGAATGATCTGGCAGATTGCCCTGATTTACAATCAGCGGCCTAATTTTCGTGATCTTGCTTATCTATATAGCAATGTCTTTGCCACTGCTTTTCTAGCAACTAAAATTGAAAATCTTGAAATACTGGAAGATCAGTTGGAACCTGTAATTGCCTCTGTTATGGGAAGCTCTCTGTCATCGCTCACACCTGCCTTTAATACCGCTGCCAACATAATTACCAACTCAGTTATTCAGGGATCTGCCAACGCATTCTTAACATTAAGAGTCGGCGTTATAGCCAGGCAGTATTGCGCCTCCCTGGTAAAAGCAGAAAGAAACAGCATTCGCAGCGCCGCCATAGTCCAGGCTGCATCCATGCTCGCCATTGTTCTTGGAGAATCAACTTACAAGGTAACAAAAGCTATTTTAAAAGCAACAGCTAAAGCAGGGAAACGACCCTTTCGTTACGGTCAGGATATTATGAAAAAAACAACCAGTAAAACCTGGGAAACCGGTAAAATTACCCTGCACAAAAGTGAAGAACTGGCAAAAAAAATAGGGGAATCCATTAAAGAAAGTAGTGGAAAAATAAAGTATCGTTTTCTAAAACCTAAAACAGATGCTGATGAATAAATCGGAAGATATGGTGCTCGGGGACAAGAAAAAAGCAGGTATAGACTACCTGCATATTATTTATAATTAAAGAAATGTTAAAAAGGTTCACCTGTTAACAATTTTTTACATAAGATTACACCTGCATCGGCCTCATTTACCCAGTAATCAGTCCCAACAAGATTAGAAACCTGCTCGTCAATCTGGCTGCCCCCAATAATGATGTAGGGCTTTTTAGGCCATTTTTCAGTTTCTTTCCTGAGCAATTCTATAGTCTGTTTCATGCTTTCATATGATGCAGTTATCAAACCGGAAAGGCCGATAATATCTGGTTGAAGCTTGGCTGATTCTTTCACAAACCTATCAGGTGGAACATCAACCCCGAGATCATGAACAGTAAAACCGTGGCAGGCGAGAAGCATTTTAACAATATTTTTACCTAAATCATGGATATCTTCCTTAACCGTACCTAGAACAACCGTTCCCGAAGCCCTGTTAGCCTGACTGGAGTTCTTCAAAACCGGACTTATCAGCTGCATTACCTGCCTTAATATTTCACCGGCCATGATCAGCCCGGCTATAAAGTATTCTCCCTCGCTGTATCTCTCACCTACTATACGCATGCCTTCCTGGCAATCATAAACAATTTTAAGGGGGTCTTCTCCGGCAGAAAGTCTTTCCTTAACCAGCTCAATTGACTCTTCTTCACAAAGATCGGCTACGTAACCGATCAACTTTTTTGCCTTTTCGGCCATGTTAAACCTCCCCGTTGTGTATACCCAACGTTGTTGTGAAACGAAGGTAGTCGCTACGACAAATAAACCAACCCCAGCTAACCGGTTTATCAGCATAATCAAAAAATATGTGTTCCAGGTTAAAAGCAGAAGTTCCAACCGGCATCTTCAGTACTTTTGCCTCTTCCTCGTTAATTACCGTAGCTTCTATACTTAAATTGCCAAACTTAAAATCACCGCTTATTTCGCCTCTGAACAATCCGCGTAACGAAGTTACTTCTAACTCGGTTTCAACCAAGGCTCTTTTCGGGTCATAAATCAGGTACTCGCGATGATATATAAGGGGGATTTTATCCTTGGTCAGAAGCTTGCGAATGAATATTATACGTTCTTTTTCGGGGAGTTCCAGTTTCTGCGCTACACGAAGATCCGCCGACATTATACTGGCTTCTAAAATGGATACATTTGTGTGATCATCATTGAATATATCCTGTAGTGCTTTTAATTGGAAGGTAGCTGTTTCCAACTTGATTGGTTTAACAAATGTTCCTCTTCCCTGGGCAGTATCAACCAGATCCTGATCAGCAAGAATGTTTATGGCGCGACGCACAGTCATTGGTGATATCTGGTATTGCTTGCAAATCTGAGACTCAGAAGGAAGCCTGTCTCCTGCCCTGAGAATACCGGAGGCTATCTGCTGTTTGAGCAGATATACAAGCTGAAGGTAAGCCGGTTCAAAAGAATTACGGTCTATACCTGTTATGGCAATCAACTCTTCCGTTTTTTTATTATCTTTCATATTTGTATTTACCGTTTTATTTTTACAAAAATAATGTATTATAATTACACTGTTAAAGTTTAATATAACTTGAAGAAATAATAAAGTCAACCATATTGACAAACTTATATATATAAATATATAATATTTTATGACAGATTTTTTTTATTCATAACACTTTTCGCAATCGGGAGGTGATATGGAGTCAATTGTTTCAAATTTCAATTATTAACCCTTAGGAGGTAAACATGCAGGAAAAACTTTTTAATGCCATTGTAGAAATGCGTGAAGACGAAGCGCTGGCCCTGGCTATAGAAAGCCTTGAAGGCGGCGCCGATCCTCTCAAAATGGTTGATCTGTTTCGTAAAGCTGTGGAGGAAGTTGGTAACCGGTACGAAAAAGGTGAATATTTCTTACCGGAACTGATGATGACCGGCCAGATTATGAACCAGCTGGCTGAGCTCACCAAAGACAAGATAGTTGAAGGCAGCGCTGACTCCGGTAAAACCCGAGGTAAGGTTATGATCGGTACGGTAAAAGGAGATATCCACGATATAGGTAAAAATATTGTTACTTTCATGCTCGACGCAAACGGTTTTGAAGTTAAAGACCTTGGAGTAGACATATCTCCAGAAAAGTTTGTTGAAGAAGCAAAAGCATTTGACCCGCAGGTAGTCGGTATGAGTGCCCTTCTGACACTGGCTATCGAACCAATGAAAGAAACTGTTGCAGCATTTGAAAAAGCCGGCCTGAGAGACAAGGTTAAAATAATGGTCGGAGGAGCCCCCATCAACGACGCAATACGCGAGCACGCCGGCGCTGACGGCTGGGGCAAAGATGCCGTTGAAGCCGTTGCTCTGGCTAAAAAATGGATAGGGGGTGCTTAATATGTTAACTGATAACTGGAAAGACCTCACACCTGATGAGAAGTTTCAAACCCGTTTTGATAAATGGATGAACCAGGAAGGAGTGGAATTTGCTCCTGGTGCAAAAGAAGCATACCTGGAAAGAAGTCAGATTATTAAGGATGCTATCGAGCTAAAAAAACCCTCACGTATACCAGTCTGCCCCATGATCGGCTTTTTCCCGGCTTACCACGCCGGTGTATCCTGTGAAGATGTAATGTACAACTATGATAAACTTAAATTGGCCTGGACCAAGTATCACCGGGATATGCAGCCCGACAGCATGGCCGGCTCATTCCTGATGAGTTCAGGAAAAACTCTGGAACATCTCGGTTACACGCTATATAAATGGCCGGGACACGGCACGAACCCCAATACTCCCTACCAGTGCTGGGAAAAAGAATATATGATGGCAGATGAGTACGATGATCTGATCAATGACCCAACCAGGTACTGGATGACCAAGTATATGCCGCGGATCTTCGAAGCATTTGCACCATGGCAAATGCTCGGACCATTCACCGATATCATTGAGCTGCCGTTCGTACCGGCAACCATGATTCCCTTCGGTATTCCCGATGTCCAGGAATCACTAAAAAAATTAATTGAAGCCGGAAACCTGGCCATGGAATGGATCCAGGCCGTTGGCGCCACTGACGGTGAAACCATGGTTACCCAGGGAATCCCGCCATTCTTAGGCGGCATGTGTAAAGCACCATTTGATACCCTGGGCGACACTCTGCGCGGAACCCAACCCCTGATGCTTGACATTTTCCGTCAGCCGGATAAAGTGTTGAAGGCTATGGAAGTGCTGATTCCGATGAACATCGAAATGGGTGTTCGCTCAGCTACAACAAATAACTGTCCAATGGTTTTCATACCGCTGCATAAAGGTGCAGATGGCTTCATGTCAAAAGACCAGTATAGAAAGTTCTATTGGCCACAGCTTAAGGCGGTAATGCTCGGATTAATCGAGGAAGGCCTTGTACCCCTCCTGTTTGCCGAAGGTGGTTACAATGAAAGGCTCGACATTATTAATGACCCTGAAGTTCCCGCGGGTAGGTCAATGTGGTATTTTGACACTACCGATATGGAAAAAGCAAAAGCGGCACTTCACGGACAGGCATGTATCTGTGGCAACCTTCCCGCTTCCATATTCCAGGCTGGCAAACCGCAGGATGTAGAAGAATACGCTAAGAATTTGATTGATACAATCGGTAAAGATGGCGGTTTCATTTTAGGTAACGGTTCCGTTCTGGACGAGGCACCGTCCGAAAATGTAAAAGCCATGTTTGAAGCAGGCCGTAAGTACGGTAGTGTTTAACCTCTTTTCTTGCGGGAAGCGGCGATCCGGTTATACCGGGTCGCCGCTTCTTTTTATATGACTTTTTACCAGGCCGATCAGCTCATCAGCAGTACCATCAGAGCTTTTTCTGTATGCATCCTGTTTTCAGCCTGGTCATAAATAACTGAACTTGTACTATCCATAACCTCGTCGGTGACTTCAACTCCCCGCATTGCCGGCAGGCAGTGCTCAAATATTACATTTTTATCGCACTTGGCAAGAATATCGGCAGTAACCTGATAGGGAGCGAAGAGTTTTCTTCGTTCAACTTCTTCATCTTCCTGACCGATCCACCACCACACATCAGTATAAATAACATGTGCCCCGGAACAAGCTTCATCTATATCATCTGTATGCATATAGTTACCTCCTGAAAGCCGGTTGTTCCGATTAAAAATATCACTATAATCCGCAAGTATTGCATATTTTTTTGGGCTGCAATGAACAAAATTCAATCCGAGTTTCGAACAGATTACCCCCAGGGAATGAGCAGGTTGAGTGCGATCACCAAAAAAGACCACTTTCTTCCCATTTAAATCATTAAACTGCTCCATTACTGTGTAAATATCTGCTAAAGCCTGGCAAGGGTGGTTTTTTTCTGTCATACCATTGATAACCGGAACGGTAGCGCTATCAGCTAACTTTTTCATTTCTTCATAATTGTTCCAACGAATCATAATGGCATCAAAAAACCGGCTTAACACTTTTGCCGTATCAAATATACTTTCCTTTTTACCAAGATGAATTTCCCCCGGTTTCAGATAGGTAACATACCCACCAAGCTGTTGAATGCCCAGTTCAAATGATATCCTCGTCCTGGTTGAAGGTTGATCGAATATACAGCCCAGCGATTTATGTTTCAGATAAGGGTGAAATAAATTTCTCTTTGCTTCAAGCTTTAATTCACGGGTTGTTTCAAGTATTAGCATAATCTCTTCCCGGGAAAAATCATCGAGATCCATAAAATTTCGGCCACTTAAACTATTCAATCAGTTCACTCCCTTTTATAAGTTGAATTAATCAGTTAACAAATACCAACATGGTTATCATGATACTGGCTGCTGTTGTGTTATGCAGTGTATGTTACCGCCTCCCAATAGTATTTCCCTCGCTTGAATACCAATAATCTTTCTTTCGGGAAACAGTTCTTTCATTTTGCTTATGGCCGGTTGATCTGCCGGATCATCAAAAAGAGGCATCACGATACCTCCATTAGCCAGATAAAAATTAACATATGATGCAGCCATCCGATCGCCTTCCCGACGCGGTATTGTACCTTCTACTGCATCCACTCCTTTACATTCTTCAGCACTGATTAATATCGGTTCCGGTTGAACTATCTGGTGCACTGTTAACCTGCGTCCCTGTGCATCAACTGCAGAAGATAAAATACGGTAAGCTTCCAGAGAAATATCATATTGCGGGTCTTCCCTATCTTCTGTCCAGTTCAAAATCACCTCACCTGGTCTTCTGAAACAGCAAAGGTTATCCACATGACCATTTGTCTCGTCATTATAGCAACCCCGTGGCAGCCAGATAATCTTATCCAGGTTAAGATATTTTTTCAGGTAATTTTCTATTTCCTGTTTTGATAGTTTTGGGTTACGGTTTGGGTTTAACAAACATTCCTCGGTAGTTATTAAAGTCCCTTCACCATCGACATGAATAGAACCACCTTCCAGGATAAATGGGGCCTTGTAGCGATCAACACCGGTAACCTCGGCTATTTTGACAGGAACCAGGCTATCCTGATCCCAGGGGAAGTATAACCCTTCGTCAATGCCACCCCAGGCATTGAATTCCCAATGGACTAAGCGCATTCCACCCTGGTCATTCTTAACAAAAGTAGGGCCGACATCTCTCATCCAGGCATCATTACTGGACATTTCAAGAACCCTTACCGAAACTGGCAGTTTGTTACGTGCATTTAGATACTGACGGGTAGATACACACATGGTAACCTGCTCAAAGCAGCTAATAGCTTCTGCGACAGCAGTAAATGCTTTCTCGGCAGGTTTGGCACCCAGCCTCCAGTTGTCATTACGCTCGGGCCAGATCATCCAGCACCCTTCATGAGGTTCAAACTCCCCCGGCATACGATAGCCATCTTCAGCCGGAGTGCTGTTCAGCAAAACCGACATCAATGCACCTCCCCTGATAATTTATTTTTATTAATTCCCGATTTATTTTTAATTATCCTTTTGTAAAGAATGGAAAATATACATTTTCTCTTTGCTCGCGATCGCTGCGTGCAAAAGGGCAACGCTTCACCTGCAGGCCTGCGCCAGGGCAGCCTCGCAATGGGTGGGTGTGAGCTGCCTCTCGTTAAATTAATTACTGCCGCCTTTGCTCACGATCGCTGCGTGCAAAAGGGCCGCGCTTCTACTGCGGGCTTCCGCTCAGGCTCCCCTTTCGATAAGCTCATCCGGAGCTTTCGACGGCGGCCGACCTCCATGTCGGCCGGCCTGCTCCAACCCTTGTTTCAGCGACCCTTTTATCTACTCGCTTTATGTTCGCGACAGGTGAGCAGTAATTAATACGAACTGCCGGTTCAACTGAATAACATAAGGGGTGTCCGGGATTCAGCGGCAATACAGGCAGCTCACTTTAATGTCGTTCAGCCTCTCAGCAAGGGGTTCCTTCTGCATTGACACACAAAGATTTCATACTATGTTTCAACTGTAGTATTCTATCAGTACATCCAACCCCTGAAAAAGTAAGTCCACAGTTGCTGCCGGTAACCTGGGGCGAACATAAAGCGAGCGCTGGCAGGTGCCGGTGAAGTGAGGCCATGAGCAGACCGGCCGACACGGAGGTCGGCCGCTGAGTGCTGAGCCACGGATGGCGAATCACGAAGAGAGGCTAAGCGAAAGGCTGAAACTGAACCGCGGCAATGACGCGCAGAGCGACCCGTGAGCAGAGGTTACTGCAGCAACATAACACCCCATTTGTGCACATCCAGTTTACTGGCTATTTGTTTTCCGCAGCTGCCTGTAACCTTAAGCGAACATAAAGCGAGCGCTGGCAGGTGCCGGTGAAGTGAAGCCGTGAGCAGACCGGCCGACACGGAGGTCGGCCGCTGAGTGCTGAGCCACGGATGGCGAATCACGAAGAGAGTCAAAGCGAGGGGTTGAAACTGAGCCGTTGCAATGACGCGCAGAGCGACCCGTGAGCAAAGGTTACTGCAGCAACTCAAAGAACCCGCTTGCTGAGTGCTTCACTCATGATCGTTGCGCGCCTGATTGCAACGCTTCACCTGCAGGCCTGCGCCAGGGCAACCTCGCAATGAGCTCCTCCTAAGCTCTTGCTCGGCTTCAGA